>Ga0116231_10001577_pt1 | contig 46909 bp, 52 predicted proteins | sample S1TSphgellanicum_2_FD_89695 | JGI IMG/M metagenome (GOLD analysis project Ga0116231, IMG submission 89695) | Host-associated microbial communities from peat moss isolated from Minnesota, USA - S1T2_Fd - Sphagnum magellanicum MG | ecosystem: Host-associated > Plants > Peat moss > Unclassified...
GTCGATCTCGTCGAGCAGGAAGAAGGGGTTGGTCGCCTTCACCTTCTTCATCGACTGGATCACCTTGCCGGGCATGGAGCCGATGTAGGTGCGCCGGTGGCCGCGGATTTCCGCCTCGTCCCGTACGCCGCCAAGCGACAAACGCGCAAACTCGCGACCCGTGGCTTTGGCGATGGACTTGCCGAGCGAGGTTTTGCCGACGCCGGGAGGGCCGACGAGGCACAGGATCGGCCCTTTCAGATTGCCGGTGCGCGCCTGCACAGCCAGATATTCCAGGATCCGTTCTTTGACCTTCTCCAGGCCATAGTGATCCTCTTCCAGGATGCGTTCGGCCTCGATCAGATCGACGGCCTTGGACTTGGCCTTGCCCCACGGGATCGACAGCAGCCAATCCAGATAGTTACGCACAACGGTCGATTCCGCAGACATCGGGCTCATGTTGCGCAGTTTTTTAAGCTCGCCATCGGCCTTGGTGCGGGCTTCCTTCGAGAGCTTGGTCTTTTTGATACGCTTTTCCAGGTCCATCAGCTCGTCGCGCTGATCGTCCTGCTCGCCCAACTCGCGCTGGATCGCCTTCATCTGCTCATTGAGGTAATACTCGCGCTGGGTCTTCTCCATCTGGCGCTTAACCCGGCTGCGGATCTTCTTCTCGACCTGCAGGACAGAGATCTCGCCCTCCATCAGGCCGTAGACCTTCTCCAGCCGCTTGGCGACGTTGAAGATTTCCAGCAATTGCTGCTTTTCGGCGATCTTCACCGAAAGGTGGGCGGCGATCGAGTCCGCCAGCTTGCCCGGCTCGGCGATCTGGGGGATGGCGGCCAGGGCCTCCGGCGGCACCTTCTTGTTGAGCTTGACGTAGTTCTCGAACTGCTCGGCGACCGCCCGGCTCAGCGCCTCTGTTTCCGGCTCGTCCTCGCCGTCTTCCTCAAGACCGGTAATTTCGGCCTCGAAGAAGTCTGCGGTCTCGGTGAAGCGCAGTACGGCGGCGCGGGTCTTGCCTTCGACCAGCACCTTGACGGTGCCGTCGGGCAGTTTCAGCAATTGCAGCACGCTGGCGACAACGCCGACATCGTAGATGGCGCTCGGCGCCGGATCGTCGTCAGCGGAGTTCTTTTGGGTAGCGAGCAGGATTTGTTTGTCGCCGCGCATCACCTCTTCCAGGGCGCGCACGGATTTCTCCCGGCCCACAAATAGGGGGACAACCATGTGCGGGAACACGACAATGTCGCGCAGCGGCAGGACGGGCAGAGTTTGAACGTCGGACATCATCATCTCCTTGACCGGCGCGAAAGTGCGCCCGGCCGATCGGGACCAGGGTCCTAATCGCCGCGGATCCGCCGACGGAAAGGGAAGGGCCGGTCCCAAACCGCCCCGGACGACCCGGCGGCGGATTCGGTCCTTCTCTATGTTGGACCAAGCCTTCAGGACTTCAAGCGGCGCTGCACCCCAGCGACCCAGGACCCAAGCGACACGGGGTCGCGTTAGCGGGCGAGGTGGGACGAGGCAGGCTCTTGAACTCTGCGCCGTAATCGACCATTCGATGCTCGACTAAGGGCGGCTAGCTCAGCTGGTTAGAGCATCTCGTTTACACCGAGAGGGTCGGGGGTTCGAATCCCTCGCCGCCCACCAGATTCTAAAAGACTTTTTGGCTTTCTTGGCCAAAGCCGTCCAACTCTCTACCGGGAGCCGTCCAACTTCTGTTCGTGCACGGTTCCATTCACGCTTTGATGAGCCCCCGCTTGATCTGCGCATGATCGCGGATAGCCCTGAGCCCGTCGATGCCGTCCTTGAGCGCCGGGTCGTTCTTATTGCGCTGGGCCGACATCGTCGCGCGCACCTGGCGCGTCTCCATGCAGACCGCCGGGACGCCCGAGGCCAGCAGCGCAGGTTGGAGCCAAGGCGACAGCGCCCTCGCCTCATGGCCCACCCGCTTCCGCGTGGCCGCGAACGGCGAAAGGGCCTTGGTGATCACTTCCGATCCGGTGGCGACGGAGCACTGCATCAGCACCACCCCCTCATCGACGACGCACACCGCCGCCTCATCAATCGACACATCCAGTCCTGCAAACTGAGACATCGCCGCCGTCCTTCGTCGCTTCAGCGGCCGGGGGGCGGCGCCGGTGACGGACAGTTTCTCGCCATCCAACGGCTTTTTGCGAGTGCGTTTTGGGGGCGAAAACGTCTCATGCCCGATTACACCGGCACTCCGCCGCCAGGGCCGATCCCGATATCCAGAGAGTGCATTGTGTGTGACGGTCTGATAGAGAGCGAATCTAGAATGTATTGCATGGATTGATAAGGTTTGATATGCCAGCTGGTGAGGGAGACGCAAAGCTTAATCTGTCCGACTACCTCACGGTGGGCGAAGCGGCGGAGCAGTTGGGTGTGTCACGATCCACTCTGCGAAATTGGGATAAAGCCGGCAAACTGAGGCCCTATCGACATCCAGTTAATGGCTACCGCCTTTATCTACGCGACGAATTGGAACGACTGCTCGGTCAGATTGTGAAAGCAAAGGGATAGATTGAATGTCGCTCCTGAAGCCGATTGATGAAGATCACGGTGTTAAAGGCTCGAAGAAGCGAGCCCCCCGCAATCGGACACTGGAGGTTCGAGACGTTGAGGCGAAAGGGTTACGAGAACGGCTGTTATCCGTGGAGGGCTTGAAGTCTGAAAGCATATTTGGCCGTACGGTTCTTGGCGATTGCTTTCGGGCCTTTGACCTTCTGCCCAGGGCAATGGTGGACCTTCTCGTCCTGGACCCACCCTATAATCTCAATAAGAAGTTCGGCGGCAGCACGTTTTCACGCGTGCCTGTCGCTGAATATACGAAGTGGCTGAAGCAACTTTTTATCGCTGTGAAACCGCTGCTTAAGCCGACAGCGACCGTTTACATCTGCGGAGATTGGTTCACCTCAGCGTCGATATTTGAAGCCGCATCTGAGCATTTTACTGTCCGGAATCGCATTACCTGGGAGCGAGAGAAAGGGCGAGGCGCACTGACGAATTGGAAAAATTCAAGCGAAGACATTTGGTTTTGCACCGTCTCGGATCGCTTCGCCTTCAACGTCGATGCTGTGAAAATGAGGAGGCGCGTAGTTGCGCCTTATCGCGACGCAGACGGACAGCCAAAGGATTGGAATGAAACCGGTACCGGAAATTTCCGCGACACGCATCCGTCAAACCTATGGTCCGACATAACCATCCCATTTTGGTCGATGCCGGAGAACACAGATCATCCGACGCAAAAGAGCGAAAAGCTCATCGCGAAGCTCGTTCTGGCAAGCTCGAATCCCGGCGAACTGGTGTTCGATCCGTTCCTGGGGAGCGGCACAACTTCGGTGGTGGCAAAGAAGTTAGGGCGTCAATACTGCGGTATCGAGCTTGAGGAAGCATATGCTTTGCTGGCGGAGAAGAGGTTGCTCATAGCTGAAGATAACAGGCAGATACAAGGATACAGCGAGCGCGTATTCTGGGAGAGGAATACTCTGAACGTCATAAACGGCCGCGCGAAATGTGAAGGCGGTCTACTACCTTTCGATAAGTTGCTTTAGGAGGGCCTTCCCGCGTTGCACGTCAACCGATGGGCGGTAATTCGGGCTGAAAATCTCGGCGATATTACCCGTGAGCTGAGTTACGCCGCGCGATTCGCGGCCGGCCCAGTGTGTTTGAATTCGAGTGGCGGAAAGGACCAATGAGTCGAATATGGAAACGATGCGGCTGCGGATTACTCCATTACTCGCATCTATCCCAATGAAATAAAAACAAAATATGCTTCCTGGACGAGAAAGCGTACGAAGCATTTTGTCGATGTTATAAGCCTTTGGCGCCGACGCGCGATCAAGCAGCTTGGTCTTTATGTCGACGATTAGAGTGCTTTCGCGCGGTAGCTCATAGGTGAGGTCATCAAGGCGGTGGGCGTTAAGTTCACCGGTGATGAGCTGCTCGATTGTGTTTCCTCGGATATTTACATTGTCTAGTTGGGCGGCCGCCAACAGCTCATTCCGGCGCCGCTGGATGATGGCGCTCAGCTGACGTTCGATTTCCGCGACTTGAGGCAGATTCAATGCCACGGCGGCTCGCGCCGGGGCATCGAGAATGATTGATAGATTATCGCTGACCGGCTTGAATCGGGTAGCTCGTGCTACGATGGTATTGGTCGTCTCGACCAAACGCTCTACGTTTTCTTCCCACGTGAATTTGGCATGGATGGCTATAAGTTCGTTAAAACGGTCCGGCCGGTTCGGCACGCCCTCATACTCGTCCACGATGTCGTGGCCGAGGAAACTGCCCTTGATGTTATCTACGCGGAGATTGTGGGAGCTATGGCTGATCCGCTTCAAAAATGTCGCGTTGGCGAGCCGGAAGTCCAAGTGGTCCGGGCGAACGATGCAGATGACCGTCGGGGTGGCGTCATATTTCTGCAGGGCGGAGAGGGACAGGACGACGTTCGAGAACGATCCTGTATTGGCCTCTGAAAAGCGGATCGCAAAGCCGTTTCCAACGTAAACGGACCGCTCCTTTCTGAAGCCTGTTCTCTCCGAAAAGGCCGCCTCAATCTGTGCTTTGTTTGCCCGGGGTTGCTCGCTCTTAAGCTCCAACAACAATGTCACTGCGTCGGTGAGGTTAGTGTTTTCGGCCATATGCTCCCCTTCCGTTCGGTACAGGCAAATCGCCGGACCGGTCAGCGGGGATTCTCACGGGCGCGCGAGGACGGTCAATGAGTTCCGGGTAAGCGGCTGTGGGCGGAATCGGCTCTAGTGCCACAGCGTAAACGTAGTGATAATCGCTATCGGTCGTGGCCAACCACCCTGCTTCGCGCTCTGCACTTTGCAGGACGGGTCCATAGGGTCAGGTCAAAGCAGGACGCCCGTCGAAGCTTTAGCGAAGACGGGCGGGACGCGACCGCCGCTTACCTCAGCGCATCCTTGTCCGTCGCCGCGGTGACGAGCTTTGGCGACACCCGCTCCATCACCATGCGGTCGACCACCAGATCGCCATGGGGGCCGGAAAGGACGTGTTCGATCACCGCTTCTTGGGGGCTCACTTCATGAATTCGGATGGAAGCGCGCCAGGCGGCGACGGCGGGGGCCTGGATTAGGGTCGATCCGTCGCTCGCCCGGATGGCGACGACGTTTCGCACGTCGCCATCGACGTGGCTTTGCGACAGCCCGCCGTGCAGTGAGACGTCGTAGGCGGCGCGGGCCACCACGTCGCCGTCGCGGGTCTCCACCAAGGTGTAGGTCAGGCGGTCGCCGTCGTCGCGGCTGACGATCCATTCGCCGCCCTCCGGCGCAGGGCCCGTCACGGCCTCGACGAAGCTGGAGCGCTGCGGCGCCAACACCCATCTACCGAGCAGGCTTTGGGCGTTGGCGGAGGCGGCGGTCAGCGCGGCTGCGCCCGCGACGAGGACGGCCAGGACGTTGCGGTGAAGAGAGGAGCGGACGGTCATAGCGATCACCAGAACCGATTGAGGTGGACATCGATGGTTTGGGCGACGTCGCCATGAACAAAGGCGGCGCGCTGGAAGGATGGGCCGTGCAGGCCGAGCGGCGGGGATTTGGAAAAGCCGACCTCTTCCACGGGTATGCCCAGAGGCCCGCGGTTTAGCCGTCCGTCGCCGTTGCGATCGTGGAACGCCTGGACGGCGTAGACGCCTGGCGGAAGGTGGTTGAGCACCACCTCGGTCACGCCCTTTTGGGCCGGCGCCGCGCCGGAGGTTTCGCACTGCCGGCCAAGGAAGGTGTCTTGGGTGCAGACATCGACGCGGACATAGCCTTCGCTATCGCGGACACCCTCGACCATGACCTTGAGCGGCGGCTGTGGAGGCGTCGAGGAAACTGGGAAGGGAGCGGTCTGGAGCGCGACCGCGGCGAGAAGCGCCAACATGGCAGGGACCCGATTTAGCGACGTGCGGCGCGAATTCCGCCGGACACGTGGTTATCTAAGGGGTTCAACCTTGGCCTTAAGCCGCGAAAGTGCGACACAGCGTTCCATAAATGGAACGACCTATGTGTTTATTTGAGCTCAGGTGTTGCGCTGACGCCATGATGTGGCGACCTGCAAGGGGTCATAGCCCGCGGCGCCACAGCCCGGTTTCGTCTCGTTCGAACCCGTTGTCGGCGTAGAGATTTCGAACCGGGCCGTTACGGGCCGTGTCTATGATAGCGCCGAAGACCTGTCCATGGTCGGCGCGGAGCGCCTCGATGACGGCCGCTATGAACCGGTGCTCGACGCCAAGACCCAGCACCCTGCAGCTCAGCGCCAGACCTAGGATCTCGCCCGCCACGATCACAGCGGCGCCGACTAGGCCGTGGTCGCCAAAGCGGTCGCGGACATGGACCGTGAAGAGCCGGGTCTCAGGGCGCGCTAACAGGCGCTCCAGATCGGCGACGGAATACTTCGCTCCGGTCGTGTTGAACTGGGTGGTGCGCCGGAACAGCTCCTCAAGTCTGGCCAGCTCAGGCTTGGCCAGCTCAGGCTTGACCAGTTCAGGGGCGCTGGCGGCTAACCGCGTCACCTGGACCTCGACGGCGAGCGCTTTGATGAAGGCGGCCTCGTCTGCGGCGCCGGTGCGCGCGCGGGCGCGCTCCAGCTGAGCCCTGGTCAGGTCTGTGCGCCGCGCCGATTCGGCTGTGACCTGGGGCGGTTGCAGGCGGGGGTCGCTGAGGAGCCGGCGGCGGAGCTCAAACGGGTCCTCGCCCCACACCTCGACCTCGGGCAGGCGCTGGATCACGCGCGCCCGCTCGACCGGGTGATCGTCGATGAAGACAAAGGCATCCAGCGCAAAGCCCAGCTCCTCGGCGATGGAGACAATGTTCTCTGCCTTATCGCTCCAATTTACACGCCAGGTCACGAAGTCATCAGGCGTCAAAAGCCGATCGAGGGGGTAGTGGACCGGATAGCGCCATAGCTCGCGCACGGTCGCCTCGTCGTTCTTGCTGACGCAGGCCAACAGCACGCCCCGCCGCTTCAGCCACTTCAGCGCTTCGTGCAGGCCGAAATACAGACCTATGTAGGAGAAGGGACCGCTGATCTCCGGGCTCCAGGCGAACGGCGCGCCGGTTTCGGCCAGGACGCCTGGCCAAAGCGTCCCGTCCAGATCGAGGATGACGCACTTCTTTTGCTGTCGGCCGGTTGCGGCGAACAGGGCGTCGATGTGGACCTTGGCCATGACCCGTTCGCGGCCATAGAGATCGCCGTCCAGCGCCCGGATCAACGGCGCCGGATCGGGAAATAGCGCGTGCACCGCGGCCTTTTCGGACTCCGGACGCTGCAGCATCCAACCCGGCGAGCCGAAATGGGTGAAGCCGACCTGGCTGTCGTCGAGCATCTTTTCCGCGCCCGCCGCTGCATAGGCCGCGCCGACATCGACCACCTGCACGTCCGCGTAGCCCTCCGCCAAGTCGGCGAGCGCGACATTGGCCATCCGAAATCGAGTTCGATGGCCGTTGATGCCCCGGTCGGCGAAACCCATGGGCTGGACGGTCGGCTCTGGAAGGTTGTCGATCAGGATCGGGGCCGAGCTCAGGGTCCGCAGCGTCGTAATCGTCTGACGCGCCTGGCTGAGCCAAGGTGTGAACGGCGCCGCCGCCTCTGGCGTGGGGTCGGGCGCGGTCAGGTCTTGGGCGATCAAGTGGCGAGCGCGGAGTCCGCCGACGACGATGGCGTCATGGGAATGCTCGGCGGCGAAGCGCAGATCGTCGGGGAAGGTCGCCGCGACTCGAAGGTCCACCCCACGGTCTAAGGCTTCGCGGCGCAGGAAGTCCGCTTCCATCTGGATGTCGCAGTCGCCGAACAGGACCACATCCATGCGGGGCAGGGCGATTTTGACGTCGTCGATCTTTAAGGCCTCGTGCGCAGCCCAATAGGGCTTGCCGCCCTCCCGCGCCTGGCGACGCAGGCGTTCTAACAAGATCGCCGGATCGCGGCCGTGCACGGCGCTAAGCTCCGCCGACAGCGCCGCCATCTCTTCCTGCGGCGTGAGGGACGTTAGGATGCCGCGTTCGATCAGGGGGGCGAAAGCGCCGGGGCCGAATACCTCTTCGCTCACGTCTTGGGGCTCGGCGAACAGCGAGATCATCTTGGCCAGATCGCCATCGACCGCCAGGCGCAGGTGGGTCACGGCGTGGATCACCAACACCCGGTTCTCGCCGACCGGCGCCAAATGCACGAACCGCGACAGTTTGAGAGTGGTGGCTGCGCTCATGGCTCGCCTCCCGGTCGGCTGGCTACGGTTTGCGATATCAGAGTCGCTTGTCTTTCGGCGAAGTTCAGTCGTTCGGGCCGACCAATTCCAGAAAATGACCGTCCGGGTCCCGTAGCCAGACTCGGCGTGCTGTCGGCGTGTCGACAACCCCTCTGGACACCATGGTTGCGCCAGTCCGCATGGCGCGCTTAAGGACCAAGTCCAAGGCGTTTGTGAGTATCGCCAGGCGCGTTGCGGCGATGTCGTTGACGTTCGTCTTAAGCGGCGTCGCCCGGGATTTGGGCCTTCGATAGCTCAGGAGCTCCAGGTGTGGGCCGCCTTCGGCCGTCGTCAGCGTGGCGATATCCACGACCGGGTCGTCCAGGCCATCGAGTCGCGCCTGCTCAGGCCCTTGGTTCACCGACGGCGGCCCAAGTCGCAGTCCGAGCGCCTGAGTATAAAAGTGAATGCTGGCGTCTAAATCCGCCACCGCCAGAGCGGAGTGGTCGATCCCCAGCGTCGATGGCTTCGTTGACGACGCGGCGCCGGCCCAGTGACTTTTCGGCGCGTGGGACAGCTCCAGCGGATGGCCATCCGGATCGCGGAACTTATAGGCGGTCACGTCGCCAGTGCTGGGCGGCAGACGTTGCGGGCCGCCCCAAGAGATCGGCTGAGCGCACAAGCCCCCTAGGCCGGCGAAGCTCCTGTCCATATCGCTGACGGCGATGGCGAAATGCTGAAACCACGGGTCGTTTGCGGCGCGAGGTTCCGGATAGGGCCGGCCGGGCTTTGTGAACTGGACCAGTTCTAAGGTCTGGTCGCCGAGCTGCATCATAGCGGCGTTTGCACGGGCGTCATCGACGCCGGTCAGAGCGGCGAAGGCCTCACCCTCTCTCGTTTCCAACCCGACGGTGCGAAAGCCCAGCGCCTCAGCGTAAAACCTTTGGGCGACCGTCAGATTTGCGACCGATACACTCATGCGGTCGATCCGCGACACGCCAGACCGGTTCCGATTGTGGGACTGAGTCAGGCCCTGGTGCTCGAAATGGGTCATAAGCCGCCTAAATGCGTTGTCGCCTGGGCGGCTGTCCGTCCAGCTATAGAACCCGGAGGGCGCCCTTGAAGTTCAACTGGCCCATCATCGCGCTCGCCATCGGCGCCTTTGGCATCGGCACGACCGAGTTCGCGCCCATGGGCCTATTGCCCGTAATCGCTCAGGGGCTGCACGTCTCGATCCCCTTGGCCGGCCTGTTGGTCAGCGGCTATGCTCTGGGGGTTCTGGTCGGCGCACCGCTCATGACGCTGCCTACGGGCAAGCTCGATCGCAAAGTCCTGCTGCTCGGCCTGATGGGGCTGTTGACCCTCGGCAACGGGCTCAGCGCCATCGCGCCGGGCTACCTGTTTCTCTTAGGGGCCCGCATCGTCACCTCCTTCTGCCACGGCGCCTATTTCGGCGTCGGCTCGGTGGTGGCGGCCAAGCTGGTGGGGAAGGATCGGCAAGCCAGCGCCGTGGCGGCGGTCTTTAGCGGGCTGACCGTCGCCAATATCGGCGGCGTGCCCTTCGCGGCCTGGGTGGGACACCATATCGGCTGGCGCGCCGCCTTCGCCGGCATCGCGGGTCTGGGCGTCCTGGCCCTGGCGGCGATAGCGCTCGCCCTGCCAAGGATGCCGAGCGACGTGCATGTGGATGTGAAGCGCGAGGTCGGGGTAATGGCGCGTCCCGCCGTGCTGCTGGCCCTTTTGACCACCGCGCTGGGGTCGGCGGCGATGTTTACCGTCTTCACCTATATCGCGCCGATCTTGCAGAACGCGACCCATGCCGGCCCGACCCTGGTGACGCTCACGTTGGTCGTCTATGGTGTCGGCCTCACCCTCGGCAATGCGCTCGGCGGCAAGTTCGCCGACCAGGCGCTCAAGCCCACCTTGATCGTGGTCTTGACGGCCCTGACCGGCCTTCTGCTGCTGTTCGCCTTGACGATGGCCTCGACCTGGCCGGCGATTGCGACGGTGTTCGCGTGGGGCGTGGCGACCTTCGCGCTGGTGCCGTCGCTACAGTCGCGGATCATGCGCCTCGCGCACGAGGCGCCCAACCTCGCCGCCTCGCTCAACATCGGCGCCTTCAACCTCGGCAACGCGGCCGGCGCGGCGCTTGGCGGCGGCGTCATCGCTCTGGGGCTGGCGTACCCCTGGGTCTCGGTCGCCGGCGCGGCCATGGCCTTGGCGGCCCTCGTGCTGGTGATTATCGCTCGGATGGAGCCCAGCTAACCCAACCGCTCCGCCAGACGATCCGCCACGCGTAGAGCATTGGCGATGATGGTCAAGGTCGGGTTAACTGCGCCGATGGAGGGGAAGAAGGCGGCGTCGACCACATAGAGGTTGTCGATCTCGTGCGCCTTGCAGTTCAGGTCGAGCACCGAGCTCGTCGGATCGGTTCCAAACCGCATCGTACCCGCCTGGTGGGCTGTGCCGCCAATGGGGATGTCCTTGCCGAGATAGAGCGAGCGTTCCAGGAGGTGCGGATGGGCGTCGATGGCGCTTAACAGCCCCTCCAGCTTATGGCGCAGATGTCTGTGCGCCCGGTCGCCGGTCGGCTGAACGTTCAAAGTCACCCGCCCGTCGTGGGACAGGGTGATGCGGTTTTCAGGCAGGGGCAGGTCTTCGGTCATGACCCAGAAGTCGAGCGAATGGCGCGCCAGCGCCTCGAACGGCATTTCGGGGAACCAGGACATGAAGGCCGGCAGGGCCTCGCCGCGCACCTGCTCGCCGTGGGACTTGCCGATCGTCTGGATGCAGCCCAGCGGGAACTCGGAATCGTCGGCGCCAAAGTAGAAGTCGTTCAAGGCGAGCGTCTTCTGGAACACCGTGTCGTTCGGCTCCCGCGAGACGGCCATGAAGGCGGAGTTGTTGTGGCGCATATAGTTGCGGCCCACCTGGTCCGACCCATTGGCGAGGCCACGAGGGTGGGTGTCGCAGGCGGAGCGGAACATCAGAAGCGCCGAGGATAGCGCGCCGGCCGCGACCGCTACGATGTCGGCGGTATAGACTTCTGGCGTGCCGCCGCGGGTCACATGCACGCCCGTGATCGTGCGCCCCCGCGGGTCTGTGTCTAGCCGCTCCACATAGGCGCCGGTCAGAAGCGTGACGTTGTCGTGCTTTATCGCGGGATCGACGCAGACGATCTGGGCGTCCGCCTTGCCGTTCGTGAGGCAGGGAAAGCCGTCGAAGGCGTCGCACCGTACGCAGGCGCTGTGGGGCAGGGGGCGACCGTCGGCTTCGTCCAGCAGGATGGCGAGCGGCTGTGGATAAGGATGGTGGCCGATGCGGCGCAAGGCGTCTGCGAGCGCTTCGATACGCGGTTCGTTGCGCACGGGCGGATGAGGATAGGGCGCGCTGCACCAGGGCTCGGTCGGGTCGGCGCCGCGCAGACCATGGACGTGAAAGAGCTGTTCGGCGCGCGTGTAATAGGGCTCGAACGCCTCGTAAGGCAGGGGCCAGGCGGGCGAGACGCCATCTTGATGTACGAGCTGTCCGAAGTCCTCCTCGCGCAGCCGATAGAGCGCCCCGCCATAGACCTTGGTGTTGCCGCCGACGCAGTAGTGAAGGCCCGGGTGGAAGCCCTTGCCGGTGCGGTCGTACCAGGTGTCTTTCGTCTGGTATTTGCCGTCGACGAACACAGCCTTCGAGTCCCAGTTATCGCGCTCGCGCGGCAGGTAGCCGCCCCGCTCCAGGATCAGGATAGTCTTGCCCGTCGCCGCAAGTTGGAGCGCGAGCGTGCCGCCGCCGGCCCCCGAGCCGACGATGATGACGTCGTAATGGCCCTGAGTTGTCGATCCCGATCTCATCGATCCCGATTCCCGTTTCGCGCGTTAGGTCGCTCGATTGCGTGACCGCAACGCTGGACGGATCGGTTCGATCCGGCGCGCCGCCTGGAGTTTCGAAACGATGATGTCATCGACCGGATGGATTTGGGAGGTGGCGCGGATCTGCCTGGTCGCCATGTTTCCGTTCAGCGCCATCGACAAGCTCTGGCATCGCAAAAGCGCGCTGGCTCAGACTGAAACGGCGGGCATACCGGGCGGACCCGCTCTGCTGGCGGCGGCGATTGGGGTCGAGGCGATCACGCCGATCTGTATCGTCTCGGGGTGGTTCGATCGGCCGGCCGCCGTTGTGCTGGCGGGCTTTTGCGTGGTGACCGCATTTTTGTACCACCCGTTCTGGGCCTATGGCGATTTCTTCGGCCCCGACGATGCTAGCAAGGGGCGCGATCACTTCTGGGAGTTCGTGAAAAACTTCGGCCTGGTCGGCGGTTTGCTGCTGGTGGTGTTCGCCGGCGATCTGACCGCGCCGATCCATATCCTGGCGCCATCGGCCTGGAGTTCGATGAGGTGACCGGAGATCGCTTGCCCGAACCGTTGCAGTGTGTAACCGTCGATTCATGTTTTCGGCCAGTTCGCGCGGCGGTTCTTCTCTCATTCTGGTCGGTGGGGGCTTGGCCAATGGCCTGATCGCTTTGCGCCTGGCCGCAACCCGGCCAGACATTTCTGTCACGATCGTCGAGGCGGGAGAGCGTCTGGGGGGCGAGCACACCTGGTCGTTCTTCGACGACGACCTTGCGCCGGCCTCCTGGGCCTGGATTTCGTCTCTGATCGTGCATCGTTGGCCCACCTACGAGGTCCGATTCCCCACCCATGGCCGCACTATCGCCGCCGGCTATTCCAGCCTCAGCGGTCATGCCCTGCATGACGCTGTGGTCGCCGCCAAATCGATCCAGATCCTTTGCAACGCCAAGGCGCAAACGATTGAGCCCCAACGCGTCACTCTGGCGGATGGCCGTACGCTGAGCGCCGATGCGGTCATCGATGGCCGAGGGCCTGGGCCTTTGCCTCATCTCTGTCTTGGCTTTCAGAAGTTCGTCGGCCTGGAGGTCGAGCTGGATGCGCCGCACGGGCTGAGCGGCCCGATCATCATGGACGCCACCGTGGCGCAGCAAGGCGGCTACCGCTTCATCTATGTGCTGCCGTTTGGGCCCAGTCGCGCCTTGATCGAAGATACCCGCTACACCGACGGTCCGGACCTGGACGGCCAGGCCTTCATCGACGGGATCGGCGCCTATGCAGCGGCGCGAGGCTGGACCATCCGTTCCGTTCTGCGTCGCGAGGAGGGGGTTTTGCCCGTGGCGCTGGACGGGGATATCGATGGCCATTGGGCCGGGGTCGAGGTGGCGCTGTCGGGCTTGAGAGCGGCCCTGTTCCACCCCACGACCGGCTATTCCTTCCCCGACGCCGTGCGCGTGGCCGAAATCATCGCCAACCTTCCTGTCCTGACCGCGGAGTCGATCCGAACGACCGTGCAGACGACGTCGGTGGGTCTGTGGCGTAGTCGCTCGTTTTACCGCCTGGTGAACCGGATGTTGTTCCGCGCCGCCAAGCCCAATCTGCGCTACAAGGTTATGCAGAGGTTTTACCGCCTGAACGCCCCCCTGATCGGCCGTTTCTACGCCGGTCGGTCGACCAGGGCGGATCGAGTCAGAATTTTAGTGGGCAAGCCGCCGGTAGGGTTCGGCAAGGCGATCGCCTGTATTCCAGAGACAGGAAAAGCATGAGCACCGCCGCAGTTATTGGCTCCGGTTTCGGGGGTCTGGCGCTAGCCATCCGGCTACAATCGGCTGGCGTGCAGACGACGGTGTTCGAAGGTCGCGATAAACCGGGCGGCCGGGCCTACGTCTACCAGGACGAAGGTTTCACCTTCGATGCGGGGCCGACCGTGATCACCGATCCGACAGCGCTCGAAGAGCTCTTCGCCCTCTCGGGACGCAAGCTGGCGGATTATGTCGATCTGATCCCGATCAGCCCGTTTTATCGCCTGTGCTGGGAAGACGGCGACGTTTTCAACTACGTCAACGATCAGGCCGAGCTAGATCGACAAATCTCGGCTAAATCCTTGGACGATCTGGAAGGCTATAAGCGGTTCCTGGCCTATTCGGAGGAGCTCCTGGCCGAGGGCTACGTCAAACTGGGCGCAGCGCCGTTCCTGGATTTCGGCAGCATGGTGAAGGCTGCGCCCTCGCTGGTGCGGCTACAGGCGTGGAAGTCCGTCCACACAAAGGTCGCTGAGTTCGTCAAGGACGAGCATCTGCGCCAGGCCTTCAGCTTCCATTCCCTGCTTGTGGGCGGCAATCCGTTCGCCACCTCCTCGATCTACGCGCTGATCCATGCCCTGGAGCGCAAGTGGGGCGTGTGGTTCCCCCGCGGCGGCACGGGCGCCCTGGTGCGCGGCATGGTCAAACTGTTCGAAGATCTGGGCGGCGTCGTCAAAATCGGTGCGCCGGTGGCCTCCATCGAGACGTCCGGCCCCCGAGCGACCGGTGTGCGTTTGGCGTCCGGCGAGGTCTTCGCCTTCGACCAAGTCGCCAGCAACGCCGATGTGGTTCACACCTACGCCAAGCTTCTGAGCAGCCATCCGCGTGGCCAGGCGGAAGGCGCAAGGCTCTCCCAACGCCGCCACTCGATGTCGCTGTTCGTCATCTACTTTGGGCTGAAGCGACAGCACCCCGATCTCGCCCACCACATGATTCTGTTTGGCCCCCGCTATAAGGAGCTGATCGGCGAGATCTTCAAAGGCCCCGATCTGCCCGAGGACTTCTCTCTCTATCTGCACGCGCCGACCCGCACCGACCCGAGCCTGGCGCCCCCAGGTTGCGACGCCTTCTATGTCCTTGCCCCCGTGCCGCACCTGGGCTCGGCGGACTTGGATTGGAGCGTTGTCGGTCCTGCCTATCGCGACCGGATCTTCGACTATCTTGAAGCCCGCTACATACCGGGTTTGAAAGACGATCTGGTCTGCAGCCGCATCTTCACCCCATTCGAGTTCCGCGACGAGTTGAACGCCCACCATGGCTCGGCCTTTTCGCTGGAGCCGATCCTGACCCAAAGCGCCTGGTTCCGGGTCCACAACCGTGACGACGCCATCTCCAACCTCTACTTCGTCGGCGCAGGCACCCATCCAGGCGCGGGGCTTCCGGGCGTGGTCGGGTCCGCCAAGGCGACGGCCGGGCTGATGTTGGCGGATGCCCCCGCGCGAGCCCAGCCCGTCGCAGAGACGCCAATTTTAGCAAAGAAGGTCGTCGCTTGAGCGATCTCGTCCTGGACGCCAGCCGCATCAGCATCCGGCAGGGCTCCAAGAGCTTCGCCGCCGCCGCTCGGCTGTTCGATCCGTCTGTGCGGGAAGACGCCTATATGCTGTACGCTTGGTGTCGCCATTGCGACGATCAGATCGACGGCCAAGTCTCAGGCCATGGATCGGTCGGGCTCGATCCCCGGCTCGCCGCCGCCAAGCTGGCGGAGCTTGAGGAGAAAACCCGCCGCGCTCTGGCCGGCCAAAGGCTCGACGACCGAGGGGGCGAGGATCAAGCCTTCGCCGCCTTCCGGCGCGTCGCCGAGCGCCACACCCTGCCCAGCCGTTTGCCGCTCGAACTGCTCGAAGGCTTCCGGATGGACGTCGAGGGACGCAGCTACCGGACTCTGGACGACGTGCTGTTGTACGCCTATCGCGTCGCCGGGGTGGTGGGGGAAATGATGGCCCGGGTGATGGGCGCGACGGATGCGGACGTCCTGCGCCGCGCCGTCGATCTGGGTTTGGCGCTGCAACTCACCAACATCGCCCGCGACGTGGTGGAAGACGCCAAAGGCGGTCGAGTCTACTTGCCGGCGGAATGGCTTGGCCCCTTGGGCGACGCTCCGGCGAAAGTGGCCGATCCGGCGAACCGGGAGGCGGTGTTCGACGCGACCGCCCGGCTGATCGCGGCGGCGGAGCCCTATTACAAGTCGGCCCGCTGGGGCCTGCCGGCGCTCGGTTTTCGCTCGGCTTGGGCGGTGGCGGCGGCGGCCGGGGTCTATCGTCAGATCGGGCGCCGGGTTCTACAGGTTGGTCCCGCCGGGCTTGAGCGGCGGGCGACGACCACCCGCGTGGACAAGGTTGCGAAAATGATGGCGGGCGGGGCTATAGCCGCGCGCGCCATCACCGTCGATCGTTGGCGCGAAGCACCCGCCCGACCGCCGCTCTGGGCCGCCCAGTAGGTTTAGGCCCGATAAATAGCGCAGAGCTTATTGCCATCCGGATCGCGCACATAGCTCAAGTGCAACGGCCCCATGTTGCTGTTGCGCAGTCCCGGAGCGTCCTCAATCGAAATGCCGCCGTGGGCGACCGCGACGTCGTGAAACTCCACCACCTGCTCCGGCGAGTCGCATTTGAATCCGATGGTGCCTCCGTTACCGAAGGTCGCCGGTTCGCCGTCGATGGGCTCGCTGACGGAAAAGGTGTGGCCGTTATGCATGTAGAAGAGCCGTGTATGCCCGCTGGCCGCGACGTTGCGGATCGGCTCGCGCGCCCCAAGGACGCCAAGCACCGCGTCGTAAAAGCGCTTCGAACGCTCTATATCGTTCGAACCGACCATAATATGATTTAACATGCAGCCTCCTTGCGCCGCGTGTCCGCGCTATACCTCTAAATAAGGGGCCAGGTCAGGCTGGGCTAGGCGCTCGCGGGCGGCGCAGGCTTAATATCTCACTCAATATATAACTCAATCGAGTGCGCCTGCTCGGCTCTGGCGTCCCCAGGTTTGTCGACCTGTCAGGAAGATGAGCCATCCCCACATCGCCGCCACGTGCCGCAGGAGCTGGAAGGTAAAGGGCTCTGCGATGGCTGCGGCCAGCGCCAGGCCGGGCGAGACGCGAACGCCTGGTCCCATCCAGCGCCTGTAGAGCATCACCGACCAAAGATGGAAGGCGAGGTCGAGGCCGATCTTGGCCCCTATCACCCAGCCAATGGCCAGCACCGTGCCGATCCGTCCGGTGACGAGATAGCCGATCAGCAAGGCGAAGGCGGTTAGGCCGTAGATCGGCTGGACGGTGTCTGCCGCCTTGACGGGCAGATGAAAAAGACCGAGCTCCCCATAGCGGCGGTTGCCGACCATGTCGCGATACCAGAACTGGGTCTGCAAAAAGCCGCCGAACCAGCGCCGTCGCTGGCGTAAAAAGGCCATCGGCGTACTGGGCGCTTCGGTTTGGGCGCGCGCGCCGCCGACCACCGCCGTCCGCCACGTGCGGCCTTCGTCCGACGCGAAACGCATGAGCCGATGGATGAGTTCGTAATCCTCGACAAGGCAGTCCGAATCGAACCCACCCACCTCAATGACCGCGGATCGGCGAAACGCGGCTAAGGCTCCGGATATCAAGACAAGGCTGTCGTGTCGCATCCAGGCGTAACGAGACAGGAAGTTGCGCGTGTATTCATAGGTTTGGAACCATTGCATCGTTCGTCCCATGAGCGTCGGCGCGCATACGGGCTCTAGGATGCCTGTCGCCGCCACCAAGTCGGGGTCTCGGGCGAAGGCCTCTCGCATCGCAGCGATCGAGCCGGCTTCGAGCCTGGTATCGGCATCGACGGTGACGACCACCTCGCTCGTCAGTCGTTCCAGCGCCAAATTCATCGCTTCGGCCTTCCCGCTGGGCGGCAGGCGCAGCCATCGGAGCGGACCTGGTCCGACCGCGACAGCGCCAAGGGCGGGGCGCTCGAGTCCGAAGGCCCCATACATCGCCTCTGGCGTGGCGTCTGTAGATCCGTCGTCGGCCAAGATGATCTCATCGGGGGGCTCGGCCTGGGCCAGCAGCGCCCTCAGCGTGGAGGGCAAAACCGCAGCTTCGTTTCGTGCCGCCACCAAAACCGCCAGCGTCGGACGGGGGCGACCGGAGGGGACGGGCTCCAACGGCCTCAAGAGCCGCAATGTCTCGACGAACGTGAAAACAAGCAGGATCGTATCATAGCTGGCGTAGACAATGCCGACCGACCAAACAAAGACCCCGTTAAAGACGAACGGCGCAGCCAAAAGGGCGACCCAAAGCGCGGCCGCGGCGCCGTGGATGGCTGTACTCATCCAAGGGGTCGGCGGCGGTGAGCGTCGCGGCGATATTAGGGTAAGCCGCGCCGCCAAATCGGCAGGCGCGTCCGCTAGCCCTTTGTCGGCGGGGCGTAAGGCCACGGTCATGGCGCGCCCAATTGAAAAGCGGGGCTGTAAGGCCCAATATCTCGGTCGCGCCCGCATCCGAGAGTTCGATGGCAGAAACCCCAAGATATGCCGACGTCGCGCGCTACAGCGGTGTCGCCCTTACGCTTCACTGGCTTGTGGCCGCCCTCGTACTCACGAACTTTGTCATGATCTGGTTTGTCGACCGCTACCCAGACGCGTGGGTTCGGCCCGTCATCGACATGCACAAGTCGCTCGGAATTACCGTTCTGGGTCTCGTGCTGATGCGCCTGTTGTGGCGCGCGTCGCACCGTCCGCCGGCCCTTCCCAAGACGTATGCCCGCACAGAGCGGTTGGCCGCCCATGGCGCCCACGCCTTGCTCTACGCGCTGATCCTGCTTTTGCCCTTGTCCGGATGGATCCACGACTCGGCCTGGAAGGGCGCGGCGACTCATCCCATGCGCCTGTTCTGGCTCGTTCCTTGGCCCCGGATATCGGCGATCGTGAACCAGCCCGCGGCGGTCAAGGAGAACCTTCATAGTTTCTTCTTCGCCGTCCATAAGTCGCTGGCCTACGTGTTCTATGTGATCTTTGTCCTGCACGTCGGCGCGACGCTGAAGCACCAGTTTTTTGATAAGGAGCCTGAGCTGCAGCGGATGCTTCCGGCGCCGCGGCGCAACGCCAAGACCTAACGACGTCCTCGGCTCCACGCTCATCTTTGGCCGACCAAGGCGTCCAAGCTGCCGTCAAACTCGGGGAGGCGATGGCCGAGTTTGTAGCGTTTGGCATTGAGATAGGCGAGATTGAAGGGGTTGGCCTTCAGCACCAGCGGCGCCTCCTCCCGCACAATCACGCCAAAGCTTTTTAACGCACTGGCCTTGCGAGGGTTATTGCTGAGAAGGCGGACGTCGACCAGGTTCAAATGTTTCAGGATTTGCGCCGCGACGGCATACTCTCGGGCGTCGTGGGGAAAGCCTAGGGCGGCGTTGGCCTCGGCGGTGTCTAGGCCGATGTCCTGAAGCGCATAGGCTCTTATTTTATTCGCCAGGCCGATCCCGCGCCCTTCATGGCCCCGCACGTAGATCAGCGCACCGGACGGGGCGGCGGCGATCTGCACCATGGCCGCGCGCAGTTGCTCTCCGCAGTCGCACCGCATCGATCCCAAGGCGTCGCCAGTCAAGCATTCGGAGTGTATCCGCACAAGGGCTCCAGGCTCCGGTTCGCCCTTGATCAGTGCGAGGTGCTCCATGCCGTCGTGCACACTCACAAAGGCGCGGGCCAAAAACCCTGGGCCGCCATAAGTCGAGGGGAGGCGGGCGCTCGCCGCCTCTTCGATCAGGACTTCGGTGCGCTCGCGATGGGCGGCGATGTCCGTCAAACTGACTGTAACCTCTCGGGCTCGCTCAATCTCCGGCGGGGCGGCGATCAGTAGGGCTGCCGTGGAGCCGACGGCGAGGCGGGCGAGGTCGTAGGCGCCTGCCTCCAGGGATCGCGCCGCCAGCACGCCGCCGACGCGGATCGGCGCCAGGCGCAGGCTTCCGCCGACCGCGAAGGCTTCGCTGGGAGTGGCGGGGTTGAGGACGGCTGACGCTGTGGTGCGCGCATCGGCGTCGCCTTTGAGCCCGATGCGAGACGGGGCCGTCCGCGACACAGGGCATCCTGGAACGAACCGATCGAGGCGCGAGGCGTCCAGCGCCAGGGTCAAGACGCCGACGCCGTCGAGGCCCGCAGCGTCGTCGGCCCCGATGGCCCAGCCGAGATCTGCACCGACGGGCATGACCAGGACCGGTCCTTGGCTCAGGTCGCGATCGTCGTAGACAAGGGCGGGGCGACCTAACCGCAGCGCGGCGAAGGCTTTGTCTAGCGTCATTGAACCCGTTCCAAGCTCGTAGGCGCCTCGTACGAAAAGGGTATAGCCCCGTCGCATCTTAAGATATGCATCTTATCCGGAGCTCCGGCCGTGTTGGCTTGTTGGAAGACGACCTCCTCGTCCCAAAGACCCTCGGCCAGAACGGCCCGCCTCAAGGTCGGCCCGGCTTCGACCAGCACCTCTAACACGCCGCGCGCCCCAAGGCCCTCCATCGCGGCGTGCAGGCTGTCATAGCGGAGGGGTTGAAGGCCGCGCTTACGGGCGCGTTCGAAATAGGCGTCAGGCACGCGATGGCGGCGGTCGAGAATGGCGAGGATCTGTTGTTTTTCGGGGTGATTGGGAACCCGGCGGACGGTGAAGCTCGGATCGTCGGCCAGAATGCAGCCTGAGCCGGTCAGGATCGCGTCGGCGCGGCGACGCAGGGTGTGGGCGTGATTTAGGGATATATCGGAGGTGAAGGTTTTTTGCCCCAGGGGCGGGATCATCGATCCTTCCGCCGTGAGAGCCGTTTTGACCGTCACGAAGGGTCGCGCCCGCGTTACCGCGCAGGCGAAGGGTTCGATCAGCCGAGTGGCGGACCGCGCGAAGTCGCGCGCCTCACCATGCTCCAAGTCCGAAAACATCAGCACATGGCGCCCCGCCGCCTTCAGGATCTCGAGACCCCGTCCTGGCGCCCGCGGGTGCGGGTCGGGCGCCCCAAGCAGGATGATTTTAGCTCCAGTTGTGAGCAGCGCGTCGACGCAAGGCGGTGTGCGGCCGGTGTGGCTGCAAGGCTCAAGGGTGACGACGGCTGTGTGTATGCGATCCAGTTGGCCCCTAGCCCGGCAGATGGCGATAGCGGCCGCCTCTGCGTGAGCCGCCCCCGCCCGCTCGTGGGCCGCCGCAGCGACGATGTCGCCAGCCGCATCGAGTAGTACGCAACCGACGGGTGGATTGGGCGCCGTGGCGCCGGTTTTCGCCCATGCGAGATCCAGGGCGAGGCGCGCCGCGGTGGCTAGACGGTCGATAGAATAATTCACATGCATTAAATAAGGAGCTGGCCGCCGACACGCCACGGCTGAGATCGAGAAAATCCCGTGAACGAGGCTTATCGTGGGCCTTCAAACAGGGAAAAGTCCGTGGCGATGTCGAACCGGCGCTATCGTTTAACGGTCTACAGGAGATCGAGAGACGGCTGCCCCGAATCGATACGACGTCGAAACGGAAAAGTTGCAACGCGTTGGAACGCTCGTCCGTGCATTGCTTAAGCCATTGATATGGCGCGAGTGACGGGACTTGAACCCGCGACCTCCGGCGTGACAGGCCGGCGCTCTAACCAACTGAGCTACACCCGCATTCGTCCGGGACGTCGGTCGTCGGCGGCGAGGCGGGTGACTTAGGCCGCGGGCCTGACCTCTGTCAAGCAGATTGCCGCTTGTCGCTAAGGCCTAAGGAGACACTGCACCGCCAGATCGGCGAGGTCGCGGCCGAGCGACGCAGAGGCGGTGTCCGCCGACCGGCGAGTACGAGGCCAGGCGGCGGACGGACGACGTCAGTGGCCTATGGCGCCCATGGTATTGGACGACATGGCGTTAGAAGGCGGGGCGGTCTTTGTCTTCGCCTTCTTCTTCATCGGCTTAGCCGCGACCTTAGGGGCGGCGGCCATCGCGCCCGAAGCCATGTGATCGGACGACATGGCGCCGGACGCCATCATAGGGTCAGCCCCCATGGAATTTTGGGCGCTGGCGACGGTCCCGAAAGATAGAGCGCCGAGCGTGAGGGCGGCCAGGGCCAGGGGGAGGGACGCGATCTTCATAAGAGGTCTCTTTCGTCTTGAACGGCTGCGTCGGGATTGGCGCAGCATCGGCTCCGCCGCCGCAGGTGCGGCGACGTCTTGAAGGCTGGGGTGGGACGAGGCCTCCGCAGCTTCGAAGCTTTTGATCGTGAGCTGAACGATCAGCCCTTGGCGGCGCCAAGAATCGGACCGCCGTGTCCCGCCTGGACCAGGACGGCGGTGCGCAGATGTGGGTCCTTCGACGGCGCGATAGCGAACTGCTGCGGCCGCCCCGACCAGCTCCCGAGCCGAACCAGCTCGCGGACCACGTCCCGGTGGGGCAAGGTGCGGCCGTCGTTCTCTCCGGCCTTGATCGGCTGCTCCAAGGTGCGCGGATCGTAGCGGACCAGCCAAACGTCTGCGGGCTTGGACGGGTTGGCGGGTGCGGGGCCGGCGGCTACGGTGATCACCGTCTCGGCGATGGCGATGACGACGGGGCGGCTGGCGGCGCTCTGTGCCCGCGCCGCAAGAATCAGGGGCTCGACCTCGCCTACCGACTGCCCCACGGTATCGGCGCGACCCTGGACCACGATCTGCGGCGTGTAGACTTGGCTATGGCCTAGGCCGTGGGCGTAATCCCATTGGCGAGCGGTGTATATCGGGCTGGCGAACGTGTCCTTCCAGCCCAACCGATCCCAGTAGGTCACGCCAAAACTCAGGGCGAGCACATCCGCCCGATCGGCGAGGGCGGCGAGAGTCGCATTGGCCGGAGGGCACGACGAGCATCCCTGACTCGTAAACAGCTCGACCACCACCGGCGAAGGCGGGGCGGCGTTGGCGGGAGCGACCGTCAGTACAGTGGCCCATCCGAGAAGGGCGGCGACGCGAAAGCCGGACATGCGCAAACCTCGTTGTGGGCGCCCCGACTAAAGTTAAGGCCGGGGTGGCTGAGTTGAACCGAAGTTCGCAAGGCCGGACGCAATGGTTACAGCGATGGCTGGCGCGAAGGCTTTTATTGCGACGGTTCGTCTCGCCGCCCGCGCTCTTAAACCTTTGGGCGATGGCGACTGGGCCTGTAACGAAGGTCGGTGTTGTTGCGAACAGGGGACGGTGTGGACGAGCTTGAGTCGACTCTGAAACCCTTGATGCTCGATGGACTGAACGGCGATGCCAAGGCGCACGCCCAGCTCCTCAAGCTCTTGAGCGAACGATTGCGCGCCTACTTCGGTCGGCGGCTTTCGGCGAGTCCGGACGATGTGGAGGATCTGGTTCAGGAGACCCTATTGGCAGTGCATCTGCGCCGAGCCACCTACGATCGCGCTCAGCCGTTCACGGCCTGGGCCCACGGCATTGCGCGCTATAAGCTGGTCGATCATTGGCGCCGTCGTAAGGTCCGGGCGACCGCGCCGTTGGACGATGTGGCGGACTTTTTGGCCTCGGCGCCGGTCGATACCGACTCAGGCCTCGACCTGACCCGTGTCCTCTCGACTCTACCGGCCCGTCAGCGCGCTCTGGTGGAAGATGTGAAGGTGCTTGGCCTCTCCTTGAGCGAGGCGGGGCGGCGCGGCGGTCTTTCGGAGGGCGCCGCAAAGGTAGCCTTGCATCGTGCTTTGAAACTCTTGGCTGAAAGGCTGCGCCATGCAGACCGATGAGCTGATCGATCTGCTGGCCGCCGACGCTGGGCCGGTCGGCAGATACGCCCCCGCTCAACGGTTGGGCTTGGGCGCCGGGGTTGGATCGATCGCGATCCTTATGCTGGTCCTGGCCTGGCTCGGTCTGCGACCCGATCTGGCGGCCGCTGTGGGCGGCGCGTTTTTCTGGATCAAGGCGGCCTATACGGCGGCCTTGGGCGCAGCAGGCTTCTGGGCTGTGGAGCGGCTCGGCCGGCCAGGAGTCTCGGCCAGGCGTCCGGCTGTACTCGGTGCTTCGATCCTGGCGCTGTTCGTCCTTGCGGGCCTTGCGCAGGTCGTCAGCCTGAGTGGACCGGCGCGGTTGATCGCCGTGAAAGGCGTGTCTTGGACGGTCTGCACACGTAATATCGCGATCCTGGCTGCGCCTTCGCTCCTGATCACGCTGCTGATTATGCGCCAACTGGCGCCGACGCGCCCAACCTTGGCGGGCTTTGCTGCGGGCGCGTTCTCGGGCGGACTCGCCGCCACCCTCTATGGCCTCCACTGCCCGGAGGCGACCTTCGTCTTCGTCGCCCTGTGGTACACGTTGGGCGTCGCGGTCAGTGCTGTGGTCGGCGCCGCGATCGGGCGGTGGTGGCTAAGATGGTGAGTGTGGCTTCAGATTGCGCCCACTGACCACCGCCGAAGGCCCGAAACGGGCGCGGAGCGCATCGAGCGTCCGCTCGGTCGTTCGGGCTCTGGTTTCGCCGCCATCGCTGAACAGGTCGTCGGGCGGTGCATCGACAGCCACCTCGATCAGCTCCGCCAACCCTACGCCGATCAGACGAAAGCTTGGGCCGATTTCCGCCGCCAACAGCTCGCGCGTCGTCGCGAACAAGGTCTTGGCGGTCTGGGTTGGGGTCTCCAGCGTTCGGCGTCGCGTGATCTGATGAAAGTCCCCGGTCTTCAGTTTCAGCACCACGCCGCGCCCGGCCACGCCCTCGGCTCTGGCGCGCGCCGCTACTTTTTCGCAACAGGGCCAGAGCCGATCTTCGAGGGCGTCTAGCGTCGTAAGGTCCTCGTCGAACGTGACTTCGGCGCTGACGCTCTTGCGCGCGCGATCGGGATCGACGGGCCGGCGATCCTCGCCCCGCGCCAAGGCCGCCAAGCTTAGGCCTTGGGCGCCAAAGGTGCGCGCGAGCGTCTTGGCGTCCGCCCGCACCAGGTCGCCAATGCGGCGATAACCGGCGGTCTCCAGCCGCTTGACCATGGCGGGTCCGACGCCTGGCAGGAGCCCGACCGGTCTGGGCGCCAGGAAGCTCTGGGCCTCCTCGGCCCCGATGACTGCAAAGCCTCTGGGCTTGTCCAGGTCGGACGCGATCTTAGCCAGGAATTTGTTACACGACAGCCCGATCGAGACGCCAAGGCCCGTTTCCCGTTCGATCTCACCTTGGGCTCTGGCGAGCACCAAGGCTGCCGATCCGCCATTCAACCGCTGGGTGCCCGACATGTCGAGCCAGGCCTCGTCGAGCGACAGGGGCTGAACGAGCGGCGTCAGAGCGGCGAGCTTGGCCATGATGCGGCGGCTCTCAGCCTTGTATTTCGCAAAGTCCGGCTTGATCACCACGGCGTGGGGGCAGGCCTTCAGCGCCTTGAACATCGGCATGGCCGAGCGCACGCCAAAGGTTCGGGCGATGTAACAGGCGGTGGTGACTACGCCACGACGGCCGCCGCCCACAATCACCGGCGTGTTCGCAAGCTCGGGCCGATCCCGCTTCTCGACCGAGGCATAGAAGGCGTCGCAGTCCAGGTGGGCGATGGCAAGGGTTTCGAGCTCGGCGTGGATCACTAGCCTTGGCGAGGCGCACACCGGGCAGCGCCGAACCGCGCCGGGGCGGGGCGCCCCTCCGGTCCAAAGACAATCGCGGCACAGCGCCGTTACCGTCCGCGGCTCGATCACTGGACGCCCACCTCCCACATCGTCTCTTCAGGCCCACGGTTTTCAGGCTAACTCAGGCTTAATGATATTCGGTTATAACGGAGTCCACACGATGAGGGCGCAATCGTTCAGTCCCCTCTGAGCGATTGCGGAGTAGGTTGAATGGCGCCTAAGAGAGTCCTCATTGTCGAGGATAATGAGCTGAATATGAAGCTCTTCCACGACCTATTGGATGCCCAGGGTTATGAAACCTTGCAGACTCGCGAAGGTTTGCACGCTTTGACGATGGCGCGTCAGCATAACCCTGATTTAATCCTCATGGATATTCAGTTGCCTGAGATTTCAGGCCTTGAAGTCACGAAATGGCTGAAAGAAGACGGGGAACTGTCGCACATTCCCGTGATCGCCGTGACGGCTTTCGCCATGAAGGGAGATGAAGAACGTATCCGCCAAGGCGGGTGTGAGGCTTACATCTCCAAGCCGATTTCTGTAAGCTTCTTCTTGGAGACAATCCGTCGCTTTTTGGGGTGAGCCCTCCGTGATAGGTTAGGCCTTATGTCCGCTCGTATTCTCGTCGTCGATGACATCGAAGCCAATGTGCGGCTGCTCGAAGCCAAACTGTCGGCTGAATATTATCAGGTGTCGACGGCCTTCGACGGCGTGAGCGCCTTGGAGGCGGCTCAAAGCGAGCGTCCGGACATTATTCTTCTAGATGTGATGATGCCGGGCCTGGATGGATTTGAGGTCTGCCGTCGGCTGAAAGCCGAACCGATCACCCGCCATATCCCCGTGGTTCTCGTGACCGCGCTCGATGGCCGCCAAGACCGACTGACCGGGCTGAAGGCAGGCGCCGACGACTTTCTCACCAAGCCGATCGACGATGTCGCGCTCTTCGCTCGCGTGCGCAGCCTGACTCGTCTAAAGCTTGTGATCGACGAACTGCGCCAACGCGAGGCCTCGGGCCGTCGCATCGGTGTGATCGAGAGCGTTGCGGGGCGGCTTGGTGGGGCGGGCGGTCGGATCGTGATCGCTGACGATCATGAGCGTCAGTCGCGGCGCATCGCCGACGAACTGGGCGTAGAGCATCGTCCGGTGATAGAGATGGAGCCGGAGCTGGCCCATATAGCCGTTCGCGCCCGTGCGGACCTTTTGATCGTCAACATCGCAGCGACGAATTTCGATGGCCTGCGGTTGGCGGCGCAGATTCGCTCCGACGAAACAACTCGCCACGTTCCGATCCTGGCTGTGACCGAGGCCGGAGAGCGGACCCGGGCCATGAAGGCGCTGGAGATCGGCGTCAACGATCTGATCGCTCGACCTGTCGATCCGGAAGAGCTGGCGGCTCGCGCCCGCACCTTGATTCGTCAGAAGCGCTACACGGATTTCCTGCGCAACAACCTGGACAATAGTCTGGAGTTGGCGGTCACCGATCCGCTGACGGGGCTCCATAACCGCCGCTACATGTCGACCCAGTTGGCGGGGCTGGCCAAGCGCGCCAACCATGGCGGCGGGCCGGTTTCGGCGCTGCTGGTCGATATCGACCATTTCAAGCGTATCAACGACAGTTTCGGCCACGATGTCGGCGACGCGGTGCTGCGCGAGTTTGCGGTGCGCCTGGCGACCAATGTGCGCGCCATCGACCTGCCGTGCCGCTACGGCGGCGAGGAGTTCGTGGTTGTGATGCCCGATACGCCCCTTGACGCTGCCGAACGCGTCGCCGAGCGTCTGCGCCTGCACGTGTCGGGCGCTCCCTTTAATGTCGCCGGCGCCGCCGAACCCTTGACCGTCACCATCTCCATCGGTGTCGCCACTACGCTCGGCGACGACGATACGCCGGAATCGCTTCTGAAGCGGGCGGACGAGGCGGTGTATCAGGCCAAGTCTAAGGGCCGCAACCTGGTGGTGCTGCAGGCGGCGTGAGGGCATGGGCGTTAGCCCCCCTCAGTCCGCTTCGCATCCAGCTCCCCCGCAAGGGGGTGAGCATGACGATAAACGGACTTTCCATCCTCGCTATGCCGCAAGGCATGGGGAGGGGGACCACCCGCAGAGTGGTGGAGAGGTTAGTGCGCCGACGGCCGTGTGTAGGCGGCGAGCGCGTCGCGGCGGTCCTGGCGGCGGACGCTGGCGTCGATCTTTTGAGCGGTCTTGCGCGCCTTGCGCTCTTGACGCTTAATTTCAAGAGCTTCTTGCTCGGCGGCGGCGATGGCGGCGGCTTGGGCGGCCTCGGCGTCGGCGCGGGCTTTGGCGAGCGCTTCACGTTCGGCGATCCGGGCTTCACGAACCGCTTCGAGTTCTGCGGCGCGGCGCTGTTCGCGATTAACGAACGCGGGGTCGGCGACGGTCGCCTTGGGTTGGAATTTTTCGAGCAAAGCCTTCTTTGCCGCGGCTGCCGTTTCCAGGCGGTCGGAGAATTTAGTATCTTTTAGAATAGGATGCTTCTTTCAAGGCTGGGGGCGCAAGAAGCGCCCGGTCGTACGCCGCAGGTCCACTGCGACTCCTCGACTATCGCATATTTTCGGCCTTGAGGCCAGCCGCGGGTCGAGGAAACAGCGGCCTTGAGAACGCGCAGAGCGCTCTTATTTAATCTTGCCTTCACGGAACTCGACGTGCTTGCGCACGACGGGATCGTACTTTTTGACGACCATCTTTTCGGTCTTGGTGCGCGCGTTCTTCTTCGTCACGTAGAAAAAGCCCGTGTCGGCCGAAGAGTTCAGACGAATCTTGATGGAGGCCGGCTTGGCCATGGCGAAAAAACTCCTAAAGCCGGCGAACCGCGGCGGATCGCGCCTGGGCCGGTCGAATTCGAGCGGCGGAACATACGCATGACTGCGTCCAAGTCAACATGGAGATGCGGTCTGGACGTTATCCTGACGTCATCGGATGAGCGCTTTAGGCGACGATATCGAACATGGAGCCCGGCGTGTAAGCGTTGGGCGCCGCCTGGCCGCCGGCGGGCGCGCTCTCGGCCTGGGCGCCTGAGAGCGTTCCGCCGAACTGGATGAAAGGGCTGTTGGTTTGGCCCTGTACCGCAGCGACCGGGTCGACAGGCTGGCTCGCGACTGCGGCGGCGTAAACGCCGCCCATCCCCGATGGGTTCATCAAATAGGGATAGTCGCCGATCATCATGCCGAATTACGGACCCTCTTTAGCCAGCCTTAGACATCAACCGTTGCGGAACGGTGTACGCCGCCTACCCCTTGGGCGTGAACGGCGACGGGGGACGGCCGGCGCCCTGCATCTTCACCATCCAGCCGGGATATTCAGGCGGCAGCGCGCTGACCTCGTCGAGCTTGGCGATCTGGTCGGGCGTGAGGACGAGATCGGCGGCGGCGAGGTTGTCCTCCAACTGATCGATTCGCTTGGCCCCAATGATGACGCTGGTGACGAAGGACTTGGACAGGACATAGGCGAGGGCGACCCGGGCCACAGACACGCCGAGGGCGTCGCCGACCTCACGCATCGCATCCACGCAGGCGAAGGCCCGCTCCCGGTTCACCGGCGGAAAGTCGAAACTCACGCGGCGGCTGCCGTCTGGGCCGGCGCCATCGCGGTCGTACTTGCCGGACAGAAGGCCGCCCGCCAAAGGCGACCAGACCAGAACGCCCATGCCCTGGTCTTGCACCATGGGCACGACATCGCGTTCCAGATCGCGACCGGCGATAGAGTAATAGGCTTGCACCGATTCGAACCGCGCCCAGCCCCGGTGTTCGGCGACGCCCAAGGCTTTCATCATCCGCCAGGCCTGCCAGTTGGAGACGCCGACGTAGCGTACCAGCCCCTCGCGAACGAGGTCGTCCAACGCCCGAACCGTCTCCTCCACCGGCGTACAGGGATCTGTACCGTGGATCTGATAGAGGTCGATATGATCGAGCTGAAGCCGATCGAGGCTGGCCTTGACCGCGTCCAGGATGTGCCCGCGCGACGAACCGCGATCGTTGGGGCCTGGACCGACTTCGCCGTTCAGTTTGGTGGCGATCACCACATCTGAGCGTTTGACGCTCAGCGACTTCAGGGCCTGACCCAAAATCTGCTCGGAAACGCCTTCGGAATAGACGTCGGCCGTATCGATGAAATTGACGCCCGCCTCCAGCGCGCGGCCGATCAAGCCCTCCGCCGCCCCCTGGTCGAGGCCGCCGATCGCGCTCCAGCGGCCGCGTCCGCCAAAAGTCATGGTCCCCAAGCAGATTTCAGAGACAAACAAGCCGGTACGGCCGAATTGACGATAACGCATAAGGCACTCTCCATTAGGCGCGGTATTGGGCAGGCGGGGTCGCGAGCGGCGGCCTGGGGCTATGATATAGGGTGGCTTATCGTCGCCGCTTTCAATCTGTCCCAAATCTCGAGGGGTCAAAGGCTGCGCGTCGGCGGCCCGGCTTTCGTATCTGGAGTTTCGCCCCTGAACTATCGTCACGCCTTTCACGCCGGCAATTTCGCCGATCTCATGAAACACGCCATTCTGTTGCAGGTGTTGGCCAGGCTAGGCTCCGAAGGGTCGCTGACGGTCATCGATACCCATGCGGGGGCGGGGAGCTACGATCTCAGCAGCGAGGCGGCGGTCAAGTCGGGCGAGGCGGCGCTGGGCGTCGCACGGCTGATGGCCGCCCCCGACGCCCCTCCGGTGTTCGCAGCCCTTAAACGCGCTGTCGAGACCTTAAATGGGGGCGGACCTTTGCGCCTCTACCCCGGCTCGCCGTGGCTGATCGTTCAGGCTTTGCGTCCAGGCGACGCCTATGTGGGCTGCGAACTGCGCGCCGACGACTATCGCCTCTTGGCGCGCGACATCGGCCGGGTGGCCGCCGCGAAGGGCGTCTGGGCGGCGACGCTTCAGCGCGACGGCTATCTGGAAGCGGCCGCCAGGCTAAGGGGCAGCCAGAGCCGCACCCTGCTGTTGATCGATCCGCCCTTCGAGCGCGGCGACGAATACGACCAGGTGCTTGAGACCTTGGCTGGTCTGAGGGCGCGCGTGAACGCTGGCGCCGGGGGCGTCTGCGCGCTGGTCTGGCTGCCGCTGAAGGATCTTGAGACCTTCGACGCCTTTCTGCGCGGCGTGGAGGCGCTCGGCTTGCCTAAGGTCGCCGTGGCGGATGTCCGGCTGCGCCCTCTGAGTAACCCGATGCGCATGAACGGCTGTGCGCTGGTCATGATCGGCGTCCCGGATGTTTTGGCGCAAGCGGACGCGATCTGCGGCTGGGTCGCGTCGAGCCTGGGCGAGGGCGGGGGCAGGGGCTTGGTCTGTGACCTGGACGGCGCAAGCCTTGCAAAATCGTCAGGTGGCGGAAACCCTCATCGCAGGGCGCTGTTCTAAATCCGAGCGGGTTCTGCAAAGCTTGATGTCGGAGTCCACGCCGGAGACGTCATTCATGTTCGGCCTAAAGAAGGGCCTACCCCGACGGTCTAACGAAGAGACGTCGGCGCCCAAGGAAACGCCCTCGGCCGCGCCGGGGCTGTCGCCGATCGCCTCCGCCGTCGTCTTGGCGGCGGGCGCCGGCGTGGCGTTCTGGTGGTGGACCCAATGGGCGCGCGGCCGTGCCGAGAGCGAGGCGGACGTGACCGCGGCGGAGGCCGATGCACCAAAGGACGCAGACTAGAATCTCGATCGCGGTGCCGCGCGATCGTCCACCCTATATTGGGCTTAGCGCGATCTTTGCGGAAGGTTCGGTCCGATGCCCCTCATTGCAAGCTCCGAAGATCGGCTCCTGAAAATCCGCGACAGCGTCGCTCTGGTCGGTCGGCTGTCCGATGGGCTGCTCCGCATTGGGCCGCTGTCGATTGGGATCGATGGAGTCTTGAGCTGGGTTCCAGGCCTGGGCGAGATCTATAGCGCCGTCGCTGGAACGTTTATTGTGATCCAAGGCTTGCGCGCGGGCGTGGGCGTCCCGACTCTGATTTTAGCGGCTTGCCTGATGATCAGCCGAACAGCCGTCAGCGCCATTCCCCTTGCGGGGCCGCTGGCGTCCGATGTGTTCACAGCCCACCGGTGGTCCGCGCGCCTGATCGTCGGCGCGATCGATCGAAAGCTGGGCCGCTTGACTCAGGCCCCGCAACACCAAGGGTCGCGTCCGCGATGGATGTCGCAGTTTGCGCCCGTTCACGCGTCGAACTCGAGCCCTGTGTCTCGGTAGAAGGCCTTGTCCTCCTGCCAGTCTGGCTGAACCTTGACGTGCAGGAAGAGATGGATCGGGCGGTCGAGGATTTCGGCCAGGTCTTCCCGCGACTTCTGGCCGATCCATTTCAGGGTCTGGCCGCCCTTGCCGAGGACGATAGCGCGCTGTCCCTCGCGTTCGACAAAGATGGTCTGCTCGATGCGCGCGCCGCCGTCTTTGGTCTCCGTAAAGCCCGTCGTCTCCACCGCGGCAGCGTAGGGCAGCTCCTCATGTACGCGCAGATAGAGCTTCTCGCGGGTGATCTCGGCGGCCAGCAGGCGCACAGGCAGATCGGCGGTCTGGTCTTCGGGATAGAGCCAAGGGCCTTGCGGCATCAAGGCGGCGAGGCGCGTTTTCAGGTCGGCGACGCCGGAGCCGTTTTCGGCGGAGATCATGAAGACTTCGGAATAGACGCCGGCCTGGAACAGTCGATCGGCGAGCGCCAGAAGCTTGTCGCGCTTGACCATATCGATCTTGTTCAGAGCCAGGATCACCTGCCGGCCGGAGGCTTTCAGCCCGTCGATAATGCTCTGGGCATCCTCGACGGAGCGATGCTGAGCGGCGGTGGCTCCATCCCCCGTCTCCGCCAGCTCGCCCTCGGCGTCGACCAGATGCACCACGGCGTCGGCGTCTTCGGCCCCCGCCCAGGCGGAGCGTACCATGGCCCGGTCCAGTCGCCGCTTCGGCGTGAAGACGCCGGGCGTATCGACCAGCACGATCTGGCTTGCGCCGTCCATGGCGACGCCCCGAACAGGGAACCGGGTCGTTTGCACCTTGCGGGTGACGATGGAGACCTTGGCCCCGACCAGGCGGTTGACGAGGGTCGACTTGCCGGCGTTGGGCGCGCCGATGACCGCGGCGAAACCGGCGCGGGTCGGGGAGAGTTCGGTCATTTTACGCCTTCACGATCGATCAGGACCCTATCTATCAGGGCTTGGGCGGCGCTCTTTTCCGCCATTTGACGGGACGATCCCTGTCCCTGGGCGGCGCCGTGGCCCTCGACCGTCACCTCGACCGTGAAGACGGGGGCGTGCTCTGGCCCCTCGCGCTGCACGACCGCATAGACGGGGACGGGTCGGCCGCGCCCTTGGGCCCATTCCTGAAGGCGCGTTTTGGGATCTTTGGGCCGTGGCGCGCTCAGGGCTTCGAACTCGGCGCTCCAGATATCCAGGAAGACGCGCCGGGTCTCGTCCAGACCGGCATCCTGATAGAGGGCCGCAATCAGCGCCTCGCAGGCGTTTCCGAGAATCGAGTCTTTGTCGCGGCCGCCGGTGCGCGTCTCCGCCCCCGATAGGCGTAACGCAGGCCCCAGCGCAATGGCCCGGGCGACGCGGGCGCAGGTCTTGCGGTTGACCAGAGCGTTCAGACGCGGCGCCAGATCGCCCTCGCTGGCGGCGGGATCGAGTTCGATCAAGCGTTCGGCGGTCAAGAGGCCCAGCACCCGATCGCCTAAGAACTCCAGCCGCTCATTATCCAGACCGGGCTTCGCCGTCCCGTCGCCGACGCTGGCGTGGGTCAGCGCGCGCTCCAGCAGCCGACGGTCCTGGAACACGTAGCCCAGACGACGCTCCAACGCCTCGATGGCGACGACCCTAGCGTTCATCGCACGATGTCGAAGGCAAGGCGATCAGCCGAGGAGGTGGAAGAAGCGGTTCCAACGGGCGTCGCTTACCCAGGTCCAGGGCTTGAACAGCGATGCCCCGGGCTTCCACGAAAACAGGATAATGTCTGCGCGTCCGACCAGATCGTTGGCGGGCACGAAGCCCACGCCGAGATCGGGCTGGACCCTATTGTCGACATCGCTGTTCCAAGGACACGACGCCTCTCCCGGCGGAACCTCGCCCGGGTCGAACCGGCTATCCAGCGAATCGTCCCGGTTGTCGCCCATCATGAAGAAACAGCCTTTCGGCACCGTGTAGACGGCGGTGTTGTCCGCACCGCCATTGGGGTCCCAGGTGTTGGTCACGAAGGTTTTGCCGCCGGGCAGCGTCTCCTTGTACGCGGTTGCGGAGGCGACCGGTGAATCGGGGTCAACGAGGCCTGGGCCGATCTTCTCGCGCTCCACGGCTTGGCCATTGATATGCAGCACGCCGTGAGTAACCTGGATCTTGTCGCCGGGAAGACCGATCAGCCGCTTGATGTAATCGGTGCGACCGTCCCGAGGCAGTTTGAAGACGATGATGTCGCCACGTTTGGGCTCCCGATACAGCAGCCGACCGTTGCCCAGCGGCGGGTTAAACGGGATGGAATGCCGCCCCCAACCGTAGGCGAACTTGGACACAATGATGTAGTCCCCGACGAGCAGCGTCGGCTCCATCGAGGCCGACGGGATGGTGAAGGGCTGAAACAGCACCACCCGAAGGATAAAGGCGATGAGGAGCGCATAGACTACAGTCTTGCCGAGCTCGACGATTTCTTGTGCGGGCCCGACAGCCTTGCCCTTTCCGCCGCCGCCAGCCGGCAGCTCTGCCTTTGACTTTGCGGCGGAGGTCATCGAGGAGGGCTCTTGAGGGGCCGGGGAGGGGTCGCGGAGAGACATACGTCGCCTGGGTAAAGCGTCTGTATCAAGGGAGCAAGCCTGTTCGCCGAGCAGGTTCTCTCGCCGCGAGCTCATGGTCCGGCGGCAGCGCCTCTATAATGACGAACGCCTGAGCGTAGGGGTGGTCGTCTGTCAGACTGAGATGCAGCTTGGCGATAAGGCCCGCAGGCGTCATCGCCGCCAGCCGCACGGCGGCGCCGCCCGTCAGCGCCAACGTCGGCTGGCCTGTGGCCAAGTTGGTTACGCCCATGTCGCGCCAGAAGACGCCATGGCTCAGGCCCGTGCCTAAGGCCTTGGCGCAAGCCTCCTTGGCGGCGAAGCGGCGAGCGTAGCTGCCGGCGCGATCGGCCTTTCGCTCTGAGCGCGTGCGCTCCAAATCGGTGAAGATACGGTGGGTGAACCGGTCGCCAAATCGGTCCAGCGAGGTCTGGATGCGGCGGATATCCGCCAAGTCGGACCCAATGCCCAGGATCATCCGCCCATGTCCCTCAAAGCGTCGATCCGGCGCGGCGGCCGTATCGTCCCTCGTCCATCAAGCTTCGCATCCGGCGGATGGCTGTCTCCAGTCCGGTGAAGATCGCCTCGCCGATCAGGAAATGGCCGATGTTCAGCTCGGCGATCTGGGGGATGGCCGCAACCGGGATCACGGTGGCGTAATCGATGCCGTGCCCGGCATGGACTTCCAGGCCATGCGCGCTCGCCGTGTGAGCCGCCGCGATCAGACGGGCGAGTTCACGGTCCGCATGGTCCGTCCGACCGGCGCGCACCGCCTCGCAGTAGGCGCCGGTGTGCAGCTCGACCACGTCCGCGCCGACCGCCGCACAGGCTTCGAGCTGGCGAGGCGACGCTTCGACGAACAGCGAAACACGAACGCCGGCGTCTTTCAGCGCTATGACGGCGGCCCCGACCCGGTCTTGCGCGCCCGCCACGTTCAGGCCGCCTTCGGTGGTCACTTCCTCGCGGCGCTCGGGCACCAGGCAGGCCGCGCGGGGCAGATGCCTCAGACCGATGCCGACCATCTCGTCTGTAACCGCCATTTCGAGATTGAGCGGGATGCCGCGCCGACGGCACAGGTCGCTCAGTTGCTCGATGTCGGCGTCGGAGATATGGCGGCGATCTTCGCGCAGATGAGCGGTGACGCCGTCGGCCCCGGCGGCGATGGCGGCTTCCGCCGCCCGCACGGGTTCAGGATAGGTCTCGCCGCGCGCATTGCGGATCGTGGCGACGTGGTCGATGTTGACGCCGAGCCGCAAGGGAATGGGCGACGCGAGGGCCTGTGGCGACATCTCTTGATCGAGCTCCGGTCTCGCAACCCGGACGGCTTTCGCGTTGGGCCCTTAAAGACATGGCCGTATATAGCGATCAATCGGGCTTAAACATCTCCGACCTATTCCGCTTGGGAAGAGGAAAACCCTTAGTAGCCTGCCGTCACGCTTGCGCTCGCGACTTCGGACTTGGCGTGGCCCGTCGCGGCGTTAGCCACTCGGGTCGCGAAATCTGCGGCATGGCGGGCGGCGGCGTAGACGAAGCCGTAGGTCGGGTACACCGTATTGCCGAGGTTATGAGAGGGGTCGTACCACACCTTCACCTGGCTCCAGTCGCCGGTGGGGGAGACATCCACGACAGTTACGTCCTGTTCCACACGGCCGCGCTCGCCACCGATCGGCGACCAATTGGCGTGGGTCACCTGGATAATCCGGTCGGTCAGCACGTGGCTCACGACAGCGACATGGCCACGGGCCATGCCATGATTGGGTTTGAACACCAGGACGGAGCCCGATTCAGGTGTAAAGCCGCGGGAATATTTTCCGACAGCCTTCTGCCACCAGGTGGCGGCGTCGCCAAAAATCTGAATGCCGGAAAAGATACGAGCGAATTCGGCGCACTGGAGACCCTGTGCATGAACGGTGGCCGAAAAACTCACACTGGCGAGGGCGGCGGCGACACACACAGCCGACAGACGCTTCAGCATTGAAAAACTCCCAACCCACTTCACGCGACTGACAGTGACCGTGTCGGCTTTTGGTGAAAAGAAGCTTAATCGCCTCAGCCCGTGCGGTCGTTCGTCGCGGTCACGCTTCAGTTTTGCAGTCGGGACAGGCGTTTGGGGTGGGCGGCCTTGGAAGGGGATGAACGATGGACACGCGGTCTACGGAGAAAGACTCTGCGCGAACCCGGCCAGCCCCCAACGCCGCGGTCGGCGTCGTATGCTTGAAGGGGCGCCACGTGCTCCTGATCCGCCGCGGGCGACCGCCGTTGAAGGGCGCCTGGAGCCTGCCAGGCGGCCGGATCGAATGGGGCGAGCGGGCGTGCGACGCGGCTTTACGCGAGCTTCGCGAGGAGACGGGGGTCGAGGCTGAGATGCTCGGCCTGCTCGATGTGGTCGATGGCTTATTTTCCGGCGCCGACGGCGCGGTCGCGGCGCACTATGTACTGGTGGATTATGCGGCGGTGTGGACGGCGGGCGAGCCGACAGCCGGAGACGACGCTGCGGCCGCGGCGTTTTACCCGTTGGATCGGCTGGACGACCTGGGGCTTTGGGCCGAGACGGTGCGCATCATTCGGCTGGCGGAGGCGCGCTATGGGTCAGGATGAGCGCTTATGAAATCACGCTCAGGCGTCGCTTTGGGGTTTCCGCGCGACCGCGCGGCCCCCTCCCAGCCTTCGGCCGTACTCTCCCATCGCTTGGCGATCGGGGAGATGGAAGTCGCGCCCCGTTCTCTCCCCCATCTTCGATGGGGGAGTACCCCGGAGGGGGGAGGGGGCCGCGCGGCTTTAGCCGTGCGGAACGGGCGCACTGCCCGCGGACCGCTCCAGTTGGCGACGGCGCTTGGCCTGACGTTGGCCTTCGCGCCAAGCCCCAGCCTGGCTCAGCCGCTGCATCGCTCGCCCCAAGCGCGCGAGGCCCTGGTGCAGCTCGCCTACGATCTCGGCGAGGCGCACGCTCTGCGTCGCCTTTGCGCCGGGCCGACCGACGCCACTTGGTACCGGCGGATGCAGCAACTCCAGGCCCAGGAAGCCGCCGACGAGGGCTTTCGCCGCCGGCTTGTGGAGAGTTTCAACGGGGGCTTTGCGGCGGGATCGAGCGCGTTCCCGGCCTGCACGCCTCAATCTCGCGCCGCCGAACGCGCCGTCGCCGCCCGCGGCGCCGTCCTGGCTCAGCAGCTGGCGGCGGACACGTCTACAACGCCTTGATGATCCCCTCGACCATCTTCTTGGCGTCGCCGAACAGCATCATGGTGTTGTCGCGGAAGAAGAGCTCGTTTTCCACGCCCGCGTAACCGGCCCCCATGCTGCGCTTGATAAACAGCACCGTGCGCGCCCTTTCCACCTCAAGGATCGGCATTCCGAAGATCGGCGACTTTGGATCGGTTTTGGCGGCGGGGTTGGTGACGTCGTTGGCGCCGATGACGAAGGCGACGTCGGCGGTGGAGAATTCCGAGTTGATGTCGTCGAGTTCGAACACCTCGTCATAGGGCACATTGGCCTCGGCCAGGAGCACGTTCATGTGACCGGGCATCCGGCCTGCGACGGGGTGGATGGCGTACTTCACCTCCACGCCTTCTTTCTTGAGCGTGTCGGCCATTTCGCGAAGGGCATGTTGAGCCTGAGCGACCGCCATGCCGTAACCGGGCACAATGATCACCTTCGACGCATTCTTCATGATGAAGGCCGCGTCGTCGGCCGAGCCCTGCTTGACGGGACGCGTCTCCTTCGCCCCGCCGGGCCCGGCCGCGCCGGCATCGCCGCCGAAGCCGCCCAGGATGACCGAGACGAAGCTGCGGTTCATGCCCTTGCACATGATGTAGCTGAGGATGGCGCCGGACGAGCCCACCAGAGCTCCGGTGATGATCAGGGTGGTGTTTTCCAGCGTGAAGCCCAGCGCCGCCGCCGCCCAACCGGAATAGCTGTTCAGCATCGACACCACGACGGGCATGTCCGCGCCGCCGATTGGGATAATCAGGGTGACGCCTGCCAGGAGCGCCAGGGCGAACACCAGCCAGAAGGCCCATTTGGCGTCGCCGCCGCTGACCACCAGGATCACGATCAGCGCGACAATCGCCACCGCAATGGCGATGTTCAGAAGGTGGCGGCCTGGCAGCATGATCGGCGCGCCACCCATATTGCCGTTCAGCTTGGCGAAGGCGATCAGGGAGCCGGTGAAGGTCACCGCCCCGATGGCCACGCCGACGGACAGCTCGATCAGGCTCTCCAGCTTCACATGCCCCAGGGCGTCGGCGATGCCGTAGGCGGTCGGGGTGTACACGGCGGCGGTCGCCACGAGGCAGGCGGCCAAGCCCACCAGAGAGTGGAAGGCGGCGACCAGCTGCGGCATGGCGGTCATGGCCACGCGCCGGGCGATCACTGCGCCTACGCCGCCGCCGATCGCCACACCCGCCACGATCAGGCCCAGCGTGACGGCGTCCAGGGCGCCTTGGCCCAGGAGCGTCAGAAGGGTGACGCCGACGGCCAGCACCATGCCGACCATGCCGAGTTGATTGCCCCGCCGGCTGGTGACGGGACTGGACAGTCCCCGCAGCGCCAGGATGAACAGGACGCCGGAAACGAGATAGAGGACGGCGGCGAGGTTAGCGTTCACTTGGTCGCTCCCGACCTGCCGTCGGCAGGGGCGCGATCCTTCTTACGGTACATCGCCAGCATCCGCTGGGTGACCAGAAAGCCGCCAAAGATATTGACGGCGGCCAGCCCCGCGGCCGCAGCGCCGGCGCCCTTGGAGATCCAGACGTGCAGGGGTGGTGTCTCGCCGCTCGCGCCATGGGCGGCGGCGGCCAGCAGGGCGCCGACGACGATCACGGACGAAATGGCGTTGGTCACAGCCATGAGCGGCGTGTGGAGCGCGGGCGTCACGCTCCAAACCACATAATAGCCGACGAAAATGGCGAGCACGAAAATCGCCAGGCGGAACACGGTCGGGTCAACGGCTTCCATGACGGGTCCCCTAATGTGGCTTCAGGGCGGGATGGACGACCTCGCCGCCGCGGGTGATCAGCGCGGCTTTCAAGATCTCGTCCTCGAAATCCGGCGCCAGCGCGCCCTCCTTGGTCACCAAGAGGGCGATGAAATTCACGAGATTGCGGGCGTAGAGCGCCGAGGCGTCCGTGGCGATCCGGCCGGGCAGGTTGGGCAGGCCCACGATCTTCACCCCATGGTCGGTGACGAACACCTCGCCAAGCTTTGAGACGGCGCAATTGCCGCCTTGCTCGACCGCGAGATCGACGATCACCGAGCCTGGTCGCAAACTCGCAACCTGTTCCGCCGTAATCAGCTTTGGCGCGGGGCGGCCGGGGATCAGGGCGGTTGTAACGACGATATCTTGCTTTTTGATGTGTTCGCTGACCAGGGCCGCCTGCTTGGCCTGATATTCGGGCGACATGGGCTTGGCGTAGCCGGCCGTGGTCTCGGCCTGCTTGAACTCCTCGTCCTCGACCGCCACGAACTTGGCGCCCAGGCTCTCGACCTGTTCCTTGGACGCGGGACGGACATCGGTCGCTGTTACGACAGCGCCCAGGCGCCTGGCGGTGGCGATGGCCTGTAGCCCAGCGACGCCCGCGCCCATTACGAACACCTTGGCCGCCGCCACGGTGCCCGCCGCCGTCATCATCATCGGCAACGCCCGACCGTAAGCTTCCGCGCCTTCGATCACCGCACGATAGCCGGCGAGATTGGCCTGGGAGGACAGGGCGTCCATGGACTGCGCACGGGTAATGCGCGGCACGAACTCCATGGCCATCGCTGTGACGCCGGACTTGGCCAGCGCCGCCACCAGCTCGGCCTCCACATAGGGGTTCAGCATTGCGGCGAGGATCGCGCCGGACTTGAAGACCGGCAGCGCCGACAGCTCTGGCCCGCGCACCGAGACGACAATGTCGGCGTTCGCAAGCGTCGCCTCCAGTGTGGACGCAATGGAGGCGCCGGCCGCCTCATAATCGGCGTCGGGATAGGCGGCGGCTACGCCTGCACCTGCCTCGACGACGACGCCAAGGCCCGTCGCAATCAACTTGCGCACGCTGTCCGGCGTCGCGGCGACCCGCGTCTCGCCCGACCGGCGCTCCTTCAACACGGCGACCGTAATCCCCATGCGTCCCCCAAAGCCCACGAACAGGCCTTTGTTAATTCGTTGCCGTGGTTATTTCGATATCTTTAGCGACTGTCCAGCGGTTTGACCTATATCGAAGCGCAAAAGACTTCATCTGAAACGGGCTGGGTCGGCCCAGCAGCGGAGGCGCGCGTGGTCGTTTCATCCCCAACCTTGGGGCTTTTGGACGCAGACGATCCCGCCCCGGTGCGCGTGCTGCCCGGCCGGCTGGATGCGGGTCTGCTCGTGGTGTGCGATCACGCCGGCCGCGCGACGCCCGCGCGGCTCAAGCGGCTGGGCCTGGCGGATGAGGCGTTAGAACGACACATCGCTTACGATATCGGCGCGGCGGAGCTGTCTCGCAACCTGGCCCGGCGCCTGAATGCGACCCTGATCGAACAGACCTATTCGCGCCTGGTGATCGACTGCAATAGAGGCCCCGGCCGCGCCGACCTGATCCCCGAAACGTCGGACGGTACGATCGTCCCCGGAAATGCGGGCCTGGACGAGGCGCAGATTCAAGCCCGGATCGACGCGATCCACACCCCCTATCACGCCGCGATCGCCGCCGAGATCGATCGGGCCGTCGCCGCCGGCGCAGCCCCTGCGCTGATCCTGATCCACAGTTTCACACCCATCATGGGCGGGTTCCAGCGACCCTGGCAGGTCGGCGTGCTCCACCAGGGCGCCGCCCTGTCGCTCTCGATGTTGGCGCTGCTGCAGGCCGAGCCCGACCTGACCGTGGGCGACAACGCCCCCTACGCCATGGATGAGATCGACTATACCGCGCCGCGACACGCCCAGGCGCGGGGCCTGCAATATCTCGAGCTGGAGACCCGCCAGGACCTGATCGCCGACGCGGCCGGGCAAGCGCAGTTCGCAGACCTTTACGCTCGGCTGATCCCCAAAGCGTTGGCTGGCATAGAATGACGCTAGAGGCGATTCCCAAAGCGCACGAGTCAGGCCAATCTCCTGCCTATGAGATTGCGCCTCGCCCTTGTCCTGACGGCCGTCGTCGTTCTGGCCAGCCCCCCCAGTTTCGCCGCCGATGTCGGCTACGCGCCGATCAATCACCTGCGGGTGGTGACTCTGTCGCCCGCTGAGGTGTGGGGCAGGGTGCATGATTTTCTGCAAGACCAGGGGTTCGATGTGGTGCGCGAGGATCAGACGTCTGGCGTCATCGAGAGCCGACGCCAGACGGCGAAAAAGGGGGGACTCGCGCATATCGCCGACTGCCCGTCAAAGCTCTTTTGGGCGACGCAGCACGAGGTGACGGACCTGAATATCATCATCAAGCCGGCGCCGAATGGATCGCGGGTAACGGTGAACGCGGCCTTCTTCCGCGCCGGCAAACCGGGGCAGAAGGGACTGCCCGAGCTCTCCTGCGTCAGTCACGGCGTCCTGGAAGCCGCCGTGCTGGACGTCGCCGCCGGCCAACCTATGGAAGCGGCCGTCATTCCGCATTGACTGAGGTTTAGTGAAGGTCCGCCGAGTAGACGAGCGTCCGCAGCACCCGCGCGTTGCGGACCGTCGGATAGGCCTTGAAACTGATCCGCTCGCCGGGACGCACCACCAATTGAACGCTATGCAAGGCCTGAAGGTGGGTGTCGGCAGGAGCCGGGCCGTCCTCGCCGCGCGCGTTTGCGCCGGCGATTTCGATGGTCGCTTCGAGGGCGGCGGCGTCCGCGGTGGCGACCGCGACGGCGGCGATCACCAGGCGCACGGTGGCGTCCTTGTCACGCTCCAGCCAGCTTTCGGCGCCCGACGTTCCCGCGGCGATCAGAACGGCGCCTTGGGGCAGATCGAGGAATTGGTCGTCGAGTTCGTTCAGTTTGAAGTGCGCCATGGCGGCCTCGATTGTGGATGAGCCCGAAGGCTGGAGATCACACCAACGCAAAGGCGGCGCAGCCGCTCCGCGGCGCCTGCTGGGATGAAGGGAGGCGCGGCTTTTCTCCGCCACAACCCTTGCATCGAAGGCCGGCCCGTGATGACTCCGCGCGAAATAGCTTAGCGTTGTGGAGGGTTTGCGATGAGACAGGGTCTGGCCCTGGGCGCCGTACTCGCGTCGTTAGCGGTCTTGGCCGCAGGTTGCGCCCAACTCCAGCCCGAGCCGCTGGCCACACCTGCGCCGCCTCCGCGGCCGACGGCGCCGCAACCGGTTTCTGAGTTCGCCTGGTCGGCCGCGCGGGGCGCCAATGCAATCCACGGCGTGGTCGCCTACACAGATCGCACGGGCCGCAAATGGGCGTGCGCCGGACAGTCGGTGGCGCTGATGCCGCGCACGCCCTCGACAGAGGCTCGGATGCGGGCCTTGTATGGCTCCGACGATCGTGCGCTGGAGCCCGTGTCCGACGTGCGCGCCCACAGCAGCGCCGTTCGCGGCCCCGATCCCGCCGGACCCTATGTTCGGACGACCACTTGCGATTTTGACAGCCGTTTCGCCTTCGACGGCCTGCCGGACGGAGGCTACTTCGTCATCGCCAGGGTTCACCAGAAGGGCGCGCCGGCGGAGGCCGATGGAGGCCTGGCCGTCATGCAGAGGGTCGCGCTTACGGGCGGCGTCGCACGCCAGCTTGAGCTGCCGCTGCGCTACCGCCCGTAAGTACGCGGCTCTAAATCTTTCTTGCGACGGTGACCCCCAAGACGACGAAGAGCAGGCACACCACCAGGAAAATGAAGAATAGGAACTTGGCGATCACAGCGGCCGTGCCTGCGATGCCGGTGAAGCCCAGGGCGCCGGCGATCAGCGCGATGACGGCGAAGATAATGGCCCATTTCAGCATGGTCGGTTCTCCAATTGTAGCGCCACGGCAACGCCCTCGCCGGATTGACGTTCCGCGGGCAGTTTATTTGCGGCGTCGGAGCCAGGCGCGCTGTATTGGGAACCGGTGAGTCGTGTAAAAAACGACATAAGACAAAAAGCGATCGTTCATAGGGACTCGAACATGCTGAAAAGATTGATGGTCGCGACGACCGCTGTGGTCGCGCTGGCGGCCGCAGGCCATGTTTACGCTGCGTCACCTTTTGGCGCCGAGGTCGTCTTCGGAGATAGCCTTAGCGACGGCGGTAATATTTCCATCGCCAGCGGCTACCCCAGCATCATGAAGTTCACCACCAATCCCGGCCAGATCGTGGATGAGGACCTAGCCGCCCATTACGGCTTGACCCTTGCCCCGTCGTTGCTCGGCGGAACCGACTACGCCTGGGGCGGCGCAGGCATCTTGAACAACGATCCCGGCACGCCGGCCGGCGTGCCGCTGATCAGCACCCAGATCGAAGACTACCTCGCCGCCAACCCTAAGCTGAACCCCCACACCCTCTATTCCGTCCTGGGCGGCGCCAACGACATTTTCTACGCCGCCACGCTCGCGTCGCTCAATTTGGAGACCAGCACCCAGGCCGGGACCGCGGTCGAGACCGCGGCCCAGGAAGAGGTGACCCTGATCGGCGGGCTGAAGGCGGCCGGCGCCCATTACATTATTGTCTACAACCTGCCCGATATCGGCATAACGCCCTTGGCGGCCAGCGAAGGCCCCGCGGGTCAGGCGGCGTTCACCGCCTTGTCCGAAGGGTTCAACACGATTCTGAACAGCGGGCTTGGCGTGATCGGGACCAATATCGTGCCGGTGAACCTCTTCAGCCTCATTCACGAAGTGGCCGCGGCGCCGCAAGCTTACGGCTTCACCAACGCCACGACGCCGGCCTGCACCACGGCCAGCTCGCTGAATTGCACGCCGGCGACCCTGGTGGCGCCCAACGCCGCCTCCACCTACCTGTTCGCCGACTCCGTGCACCCGACCACAGGGCTCGACGCCCTGATCGCGCAGTATGTGGAAGCCGAACTCGCCGCGCCGGCCCAGGCCTCGCTCCTGGCAGAGGCGCCGCTTGCCTATCTGCAAGCCGAAACGGCGTCGGTGCAGAACGAACTCCTGTACGACGATGCGCCGGGATCGACGCAAACCGGGGTGCGGCTGTTCGCCGACGGCGGCTACGCGGGCCAGACCTTGAAGGCCCAGAGCTACACCCCCCAATCCAGCAACCATGACAGCCTATTCACCGTCGGCGTGGATTATCGCGTCAATCCGGCCGTTTCGGTCGGGGCTGAGCTAACCGGGGGTCATTCCACCGACAAGCTCGGCGGCGGAGTGGGCCAGTTCGATCTCGACAGCTTCTCCGGCTCGGTCTTTGGCCAATACCAGTGGCGCCGTCAGGCCTATATCAACGGCGCCCTGGGCTTTGGCACGCTGCAGTTCAATAACATCGAGCGGATGTTCAAGCTGGGCGCCGCCACCCGGGTCGAACACGGCCAGGACAGCGGCAGCACGATCAACGCCGACGTCACCGCCGGCTATTGGTTCGGCGCAGGCGCCCTTCACACCGGCCCCTATGTGTCGGCCAACTACCAGCAGGTTCGCGTCGACGGCTATAACGAGACCAGCGGCGACAGCAGCGCCATGAGCTTTGGGTCCCAGCTTCGCGAAGCCATGATCGGGGAAGCGGGCTGGAAACTCCAGGCCGCTGTGCCGGTCGGGGTCGCGACCCTTTATCCGTTCGCCCAGGTCGCTTACGACTACGACGCCGACGCGACCCAACGCTATGTCAGCGCCGGCTTGACGAGCATGAACGGAACCTTCGCCCTGCCGGGCTACACGCCCGCCAAGAGCTGGGCCAGCGCCCAAATCGGCCTGAACGCCCGCTTCGCGCGCGGCTGGACCGCCGACATCGCCTACCAAGGCCGCTTCGGCGACAGCAGCCAGACCTCCAACGGCGGCAGCGTCGGGCTGCAGTACGCGTTTTAGGGGGTGGGGCGAGGGGGCTCTGTCGATCTAAAGAGCCCCCTCAATCGCCGCATTTGAATCGGTGGACGTGGTTCGGTTAGCCCACCCGCGATCCATCGGGTACGGGTCTTTCCGGCATAGCCAATGCCGGTACGATGCCGTCCGCATAGCCGATATCGAAGACCATACCTTCGGACAGGACGCCCTTCATTTTCCGAGGCGCCAGATTGACGACGAACAGCGCCTGCTTTCCCTCTATCTCGCGAGGGTCGGCGCGTTCATTCTTCATACCAGCGACAATCGTTCTTTCATGGTCGCCGAAACCGACCCGAAGGGCGACGAGCTTGTCGGCGCCCGGAACATCGGTGACCGATAGGATCGTGCCAACCCGGACATCGATCGCCTCCAATTGTTCAAAGGTGATTTGTGGCTTCAGGGGGGCAGTCGTCATTCAATCTTCATCCCACAATCTTGCGGACGCAGAGCCCTCTGGAACCGGGCAGAAACATTAGAGAGCCAAATTATAAGTTTTGAAGGCGTTGCTCTCGGTCCAGCCAGCCCCTTCGTATACCCGCTGTGCAACGGTGTTATCCACGGCTGTTGATAGCGTCAGTCGGACCGCACCCATTTTTCGGCCAAACGCCGCCACCGCGTCTAACAGACCCGTACCGACACGCTGGACCCTTTGACCTGGAATGACGAACAAGTCATTCAATATATAGATCCGAGCGCACCCGGTTGATGTAAAGCTTGGAAATAATTGTGTAAATCCCAAAGATTTTTGCGAGTCATCTCGGGCAATAAATATAATCGATTCAGAATGATAAAATCTATCTCTCAGGAAATTTTTTGCTCTGTCGATATCAGGCGCCTGGCCGTAGAACTGCCGGTACAGATCGAAAAGGTTGGCTAGATCATCTAAATCGTCGATCACGGCCTGCTGAATTTGGACTGGCATACCGACCTTTCCTGTGCTTTGTCACCCGCATCCGGATTATAGATTGGCGCAAAAGACGCCGCCAGGACTCGGTGTTTATAGGACGAGGATAGGCCGCCATGCGGATTCGGGCGTTTCGGAACGAAGATGCAAAGGCGCTGTCCGAACTTTTTCACGCCTCGGTTCGTGAGGCTGGTATCAGGGACTACACGCTCGAACAGGTGCAAGCGTGGAGCCCCGCGCCGCCTGACCCGGCTCGCTATATTCAGCGAAGCCTGGAGGATCGCACCTTCCTCGTCGCGGTCGATGGCGACGATGAGCCCATGGCTTATGGCGATCTAAAGTCGGATGGCCACATCGACTATCTTTATTGCCGGCCAGATGTCGTTGGGACCGGCGTGGCCTCAGCTTTATACGACGAGCTTGAGGCCGCTGCGAGAGCGCGGGGTTTTTCGAGCATATCCGTCAATGCAAGCGAAGCCGCGCGCAGGCTGTTCCTGAAAAAAGGTTTCTCAGTGGTTCGGCGGAATGAGCTGATCAGAATGGGCGTTTCGATCCACAATTATTCCATGGAGAAGGTCCTGGAAAATTAGAGGCGGTTTGGCTCCGATTTTATCAAGTTAAGGGCCGCGTTTCCCTTACACCTGCATTCCCCGGGAAAAGCTCATAGGCGCTAGCATAGCTCCACCGACGCCCACTCTCTTCCGGCTTGCCCGGACTTGTTCCGGGCATCCATGGCGCAACTTTTTAACCGCTGAATGGGTGTCGGAACTCGCGCCATGGACCCCCGGAACAAGTCCGGGGGAAGCGGGAAAGTGGGGGCTTGCGCCTATGGCAGCGTCTATAGGGGCAAGCCCGAGGGAAACGCCGAGAGGGGAAGGACGTCGAGCTTTGTCTGACGAAGCCCATCGAACAGCCCCCACCAAGATGTGGCGTTTCGCGCGGAAGGCCTTAGAAGCGTCGCGACACAAGCTGTGGACCCTGACCCTTGACTACCTCCAAAATCGCCTTCCAGGGAGACTATGGCTCCAACA
>Ga0116231_10001579_pt1 | contig 46888 bp, 26 predicted proteins | sample S1TSphgellanicum_2_FD_89695 | JGI IMG/M metagenome (GOLD analysis project Ga0116231, IMG submission 89695) | Host-associated microbial communities from peat moss isolated from Minnesota, USA - S1T2_Fd - Sphagnum magellanicum MG | ecosystem: Host-associated > Plants > Peat moss > Unclassified...
TTATATAAGACTGTTTTATTATTTTCTAGAATTATTATATATTTTGGTGAAAAAAAAGCAAAAAATATTAATTTATAAAGAAAAAAAATTTTTTTTTATTTTTTTTTTTTTTTTTTTTGACACAAGTTCCTTTTTTTAGGGGGGAGGGAATTTGCCAAAAATTAACACAAATTGTCTACCTTATGAAAGGGTGCTTAAGGTTTTTTACTTACATAATCTGAGTATTGCCAAATTTGGCTAAATATAATTATGGATGGATAATCACTTGAGCAATATCATAAATTTTTTAAAAAAAAACATTCGCTAAGAGGTGGAATAATTAATATTGAATCTTGGATGTGCTTAATATTAATACAAGCGGCATGATTAGAAGATGTTTTTAAATGATTTGCTCACTAGGTATAGCCATATGCGCTAATTAAGGAAAAACAAAAGTAAAACATGTTTTTTTTCAAAACTAATTTACAATTTCACCCAAGAGTTCAAGGATTGAGATCAATTTAGCTTTGAATTGAAGTTGTTTATTTTTGAATTTCTTCATATTTTCGAATTGCTTCATATTTGCATTCACATTCTAGAAATTGTAAGATTTCATTTTCATTTTAGAATTCACATTTGGGTTTAAAATATATATTATGAGTGTTATTTTGGCCATTATGAGGGCATCTTAAGGTGCATTTGAAGCCTAAGAAACCTTTAAAGTCTATGAAGGTTAACTTGGAATTAAATCCTTACTATCACATATATAGGTTACATTACATTCACACACCATATAAAACATTTGAAGAATATAAAAAATGAAACTTACATGTTTTTGAGCAAGGATCACCAACATGTTTAAAGCTTGGTTTTTATGCGTGTTACATTTCTTGAAGAGTTCATCACATGCACCTTAAAAACTTTGTTTCATGGGGATCACTAATTAAGTAAATGTACATTTGTTCTTGTGAATACATTCATGATCAAAATTATACATAAGTTTATTGTAATACAAGTTCATTACACAAAAGGTTTATCTTTAGGTGGAACACAAAGTAACAACATGAAATTATGAAAGGAAAAATAAGAATTCGAATTCCACCCATAACCTGTTATATATGGAAAGGGCGAATGAATGAATTACTAACCCCATTCATCTGCAATTATTAAACATTCTCATTGATCAACTACAAGGCAATAATACTATGCCACATTCTATCCCTTTAAAATCATCCTCTTTCCTATGAATGACTCATTAAATTATTTGAAATCTTCTTTCTTAAGATTTAGCCAAGTTCACATGATTCGTTACTTATTCATTATTCTACCCCTAAACCATAGTGTTAATATTTACAATTCTTGTCCCCTAGATCTTAATGTTACACACCCATGATCATCATGTTCCAATCTTTTTAAAGTGGGTGAAACTTCAAATCCACCTTAGGCACCACATGAATTCAATATGACTTTGCCATGCCATTAATATGCGCTTGATTTTGGTTGAAACTTTCACCAAACTTTTAAATTTGTAAAATTTGAGTCCCATAATTAACTTTTTAATCACATCCATGGATAAATAGATCAAAGGTTTTATAAACTCCAATTATAATTAAAACATAAGTAGAAAGGGTTAAACTTTGAGGGGTTAATGTTCAAACCACATAAATGGGGGTATAATATTTTTCATCGAAAAAATAATTTATAATAAAAGGGTTGATGTTCTTCTTACCCATTACTAAAATTTCTTATTTTATCTCCACATTTTCAACTAGAATGTTTCTTCCCCCAAATTTGTGATGTTCAAGTGGTGATCATCTCTAAGTATATTTAGCCAATTTTGGTAATATTCAAAATATGAAAGTGGAAAATCTTAAGCACCCTTTCATATTTTAGGCAATTGTGGCAATTTTTTGCAATTTTTGCAATTTTTTCTAGGAATGTTTCCATGAAAAAAAGGAATTTGTGACAAGATATTCATTTAAAAAAAAATCTTTTGCAAAATGACAGAAATTTTCCACAATTAAAAAAAATTTGTTTGCTTGCCATTCCTTCTAAAAACATTTAATTAGCAATTGCAAAACATTTTGAACAATACATTTTGGATGAAATACAAAACTAAATTTGACAAATTCATTAAAAATTGTTTTGGGCTTCAAAAATGCACATATTTTAAGGCCTTGGAAAAGCCCTTCAAAAGCACAATACATAATAAATGATTGTTATTCATTATGTTTGATTGACCAATGAATTGATTTGCTCAATTGGTGAGATTTAAATTATCTTTCAATTTGTACTATCTAATTTTTTTTGTTTATGTGTGAGGGAAGGGAAGACATTTGATTTATATTTTGGATGTGACAAATCTTAATTGGAGCCCAAATTGACAATTTGGGTGAAGATGCTCTAAGGTTGACAAGAAAATGTGAATGTGGAAAACACACATTTGAAGAGCTCCTAAAAAAACCACCTATCCACCATAGGGTTGAAACAAGATTTTGGCTAGGTTATCAAGGATGTGTTAACTAATGTTGGCTAATTCTTGGTTTTTAAAAGAACTATTAGATCCAAACATATTTTTTTTGAAAGATGGAAGACCCTTTGGTTCAAGGTCTAGGAAATATTTCAAAAAATTAGAACCCATCGGTTTGGGGGCCAAGTTCAATTCTTGTTCAATGTGGGGTTGGATTTAGATCGCTATTTGGGACAATTTTGAAGCTAGTTTTGAAGCCTATTTGGGTTTTTCATTTCTTGTTTATTTTGTACAATTTAAACAACCATGGGTGCACCAAGCAAAGCTCTACATAATATATTTGAATTCTAAAAACAAAAGAACAATGTCCAAAGATTTTAAGGTTTTCAATACACTAAGTGTTTGGTCACTAGCCTACTTACATTATACAACAAAGAAAAAAAAGTTGGAGAGACTTTTAAATGTAAAGAAGGCATGGGGAAACAAAAGATTTTATCATGTATTCTTTTCCCATTCATCCACTATTCTAACTTATATAACTAAATGAACTTGGAGATAAATTCAAAGATTTTTATTTGGCACTCTTCAAGTTTTGATGAATTAATGAAAGAGGCTCATCAATAAACCCAAAAACAAAAAAACCATGATTTGGGTGGAATTGTAGCCCATCCTGTAAAGGTCTTAAGATTGGGACCCCATCAAATGGACCTTAAGACCCTGGGGTTAGGTTTAAGGTTGGGTCTAAATGACCTTAACATTTTTCAAATTAGATTTAAATCTAGGTCTTGAGACTTGGGGCTTGTCCCACATAGACTTGTTGGGGCGAGAAATGTGATGAGTCCCAAATGATTTAAATTGTAACCAAAAATTCAAAATTGGCCAATATTGGTGTTAACCAAATGAACTTCCACTAATAACAACAAGAGATTGGACTTGTATAATCATTGAAAGATAGACCAAGATTAAAATACATTTGCATCATCCTCATGATATGCATACGTTTTTAGAAAATCATATTAACTTAAACTTTTAGTTAGAGAGATCAATCATTACATTTGCATCATCTTCATGATATTCATATGCTTATAGAAGATCATATGGACTTAGATTTTTTGTCAAAGAAATCAATCACTAAAGCGAAGTTATCCTAACTAAATGCTAGCCATCCATTTGAATTATACTAACAAGTTCAATAGCTCCTAGTAGCATACATAGCTACATAATCAATACTCTCCTATTGATAATAAAAACTAATCAAAAGATTCATCCTATGTAATTAATTATTCTTTGCAAATAGTCTAACCAAATTAATAACATAATGGTTAGCTTAAATATTCATATTTGTTTATTGTTTATCTACATCTTGAATATAGAACATGAAAAAACATATTACCATGTAAAACCACATGGATTTGATGAAAGTTCCCACAATAACCATTCATGTTTTGCCATGTCATCTTGACTAGCTAACCCATTATTTTGTAAATAGTCAATTGGATGAATGTTGGTCATTTCATTATGAACTTACTTAGACCTTGCATGGGTTACTTGTCTTATGCACAAAAAATGTGAAGATTGGAACTAACATGGTCCATTTGATCAAAACAAATCACTCATCAAATTTTATAGCAATAATGATAATTAGTTTTCAACATTTGTTTTAAACTAAAAATCAATCTTGACCAAACTCAACTTAAAAATTAAATAGGACATTATCACAACCTTAATTTTGGATTGCAAACAACCTTGAAAAAGCTAAGGATTTTTTTTTTTTTTTGAAATGATTAAGTTAAGTTGAAGGTTTAATAAAAAATTGAATGCAAGTTTAAAACATGAGATAAACCAAGGGGGTTGATATTTTGGAAGTTAGAAGGAAAAAACTCCCAAGGTCCCAAGTTGAATTCTCATTTGAGAATTGAATCCTAAATGTTCAAAATGAGATTTGAATTAAGATTATTCTTGTTTGAGTTAAAAGATTTTAAAATAATTGAAAAGAGTTATAATAGGATTAACTTGCATGCCTAAAATATTTTTAAAAATCTAATTTATCAAAAGGTTTCAAGAAGTTGTCAAATTGTTTCCAAATTTGTAAGGGGCCATCACTTGGCATCAAAGCTTGCAAATGTTCATAACTTGTGTTATAAATACTTAGTTTGAGTATGTGACCTCACTTTGTTGTCTTACTCCTTGTGAACTTTCCAATCTAAAGAAGACCCAATTTGAATAAGGTTTGATTCACATAAATTTTGATTTAAAAATTCAAAATACCACAAAAATTTTAACTTCCAAAGTTGGACTTCAACTTGAAAGTCTTTCCCTTTAACTCCCACACATTTCTACTTCGTATGAGAATGTGTTTGCATTCTTTTTCACTCACTCCATGTTTTAGTCTCTTATGTTTTCTTTTGTTTTAGGAAGGATACTTTGTTGTCCATGTTGGGAATTGGTCACGCACCAAGGTTATGGTTGTGACATTCTCCCCCAATGACAAAATTAACAAACAATTTTTTTCCCCTCCCATAACCTATGGATAAATGTAAAGTTAAAATTTTAAATAAAAAAAAGATCTATTATACAAATTTATTGTAGAATTTAATTATATAATTAAAACATAAATTTTGTGCAATGGTTGCATTACACACATTTTTTTTCAATGTCAATTCCTTATTTTTATGTTTTGCAAAAGGAGTTGGGTGTGGTTCATTTTATTGTGGATTTATCTTACCTAGTTTTGACATGATTCAAAATGGACATGGGTGCAAATGGGATAATAGGAACCACATTGGCCACTTTGAATGAATGTTTTTCATGAAAATATTTTTTCAAAAATTGACATAAAAGATGCTACATCATACTATAATGTAACTTATATTTAAATAATCTTCCAAAAAAAAGAGTTTTTATAATGCTTAAAAATATTCGTTATTGACCAATGAATGCTTTTGAGCAACTTAAAACATTTATACAAAATTTGACCCAATATCATTAAAGCTAAAACATTTGTAACAATTGGTTTAGCTTTTATTAGTGTGTTTGCACCCAAATAGTTAGTCTTTTTATATTAGTAGCCTTGTCTTTCATTGCATGTTTTTTGTAATTGTGACGTGGCATCTAATCTACCACCATACAACTAGGTATATACACATGACAATGATCAAGTAGCTACCAAAAGAAAATGATTTTCCTTTGGAAGGTCGAATGTTTCACTTTTATAGACGACGACATAATAAATTGCTTCTTCCACATGCATGTATAAAAGCCAACCTTTAATCATCCATGGAGCTTGACATCAAAAGATTGCCTATGACTTCGACTACTTTGAAATCATGTAAGAAATTAGGCATGTATATTAAATACTTCACCTCCAAATCAAGAAAAGTTAAATAACAAAACATTATGTTCATATTGCACAACAACTAACACATGAGCTTTTACAAGCACCTCAAATGCTCCATAACTATTTGTTGAATAAATTGAACATAATTTGTTAAGATTCATTGAGATATTTGCTTATGTCTACTTTTAACTTGATAAAAACATATCATCAAATTTATGTAATATCAACATGTGCTAATATTGTAATACTTTTACCATTTCGACATAAGTTAAATTATTTTTCATTTTGCTAAATTGTTGAAAATTATTTATTATTTGTGTCAAAATCTTAATAAAATCAAAAGTTAAATTGTCAGGGTTTGAATTGCAACCTTCCATAATATTGACTTAAGATTGAGGAAGTCTAAACATGTTAGATTGTTCCATAACATTGACAAGACCTTGTTTATTATTTTAAATAACCATTACGCCTTAAATTTCAAAATTAAAAAACCAAGTGCCGAAGTTAAAATTTCAAATTTAATTAATTATTCGACAATTTGTTGCCATAATGGTAAAGGTACTACGATATGATATGTAATATATAACTTGACATCATGGTTATAGGTTGGGTGCATTAACATATGTTATTGCCTATTTAACCAGAATTTGGGTGTTGTTATGCTTGAAATTAAAATCTTCCTAGATACCATAAGGATTTCAACAATAGGTGACATCTACCATAGTGGTGAATTGGCACACCCCATTACAAAGTCTCCACAAATCCCAAACATTTTGGTTTGTAGGTTTGATTTGAAATCAAACCCATAAAACAAATGTGGAAATGGCCAACACAAAGTTAATCATGTGGGTTATGGCTAGTGACTATAGTGCTAGAACTTGGGGTCACAACCCAAATGGTTGGCCCCCTTTGGTGGGGACCTATTACCATTTTTCTATGTTGGGTTGAATGGTTTTGGGGTAGCCCATATGTGAAAAGGGGCCCCAAAAAAATGGCCATTATCACTAGCTATTATTTTATACCACAGGTCATGACCCTTGGGTAACAGGAATATTCTTATGCCCAAAGGTCAAGGAGTCCAAAGATACTATTAAGAAAAATAAAAATCTACCCATACCTAGGAACTTAAAAAATATCATTTCAAGCTGGAATTTCTGGGAAGGGAAACCTAAACCTAAAATTGGAGCACACATTCCAAGAGGAAAAAGAAAAGGTTTAAGGTTTAGGGTTTAGGATTATTTATTTATTTATTTAGAAAGAAAAAGAAAAGAGAGACATCTAGAAACCAGAGCATAATATGGTGGGATGTGACCAAATATATCTAGGGCTAAAAATTAGATGCAAGGTGACAACAACACTAAGTTTAGGTATCACCAAGTACCAAACTCAGCTCTTGCCTGGTCTCTCACTTCACAACCTGCCAACAAAAGCCAAAATCCTTGAGAGCATGATTCAAGCCTCTTGAAAAAAACCAACTTATTCAAGTCTACTAAAAATGAGCAACCAACCCAAGTTTAGAAAGGAAAATAATGCAAAGACTAAGAAAGAATCCACATAAAAGCATAGTTCTCTCTAATTCTATTCATGGAAATAGTGTGAGGGAGTGAATGAGTGAGTGAGTGAGTGAGTTTCTTCCCTTGGACTTTTTTTGGAGTGGTGCAGCAGAACCCAAAAAGCTGGGGAGCTAGAATTTTTTAAGGAAGCAAACCTACCTACAGTTTTTTTTGAGAAAAAACAAACAAAAGATTTAGAATTCCACCAAATGGGTATTATCCCAAATTAAAACTGGGTTGGACCTTTTTTTACAAAAAAAGTGAGCACCAGTTTTGGCTGATTTTTGATCAAGTTGACAGAACTTGAAACCAAAACTCAAAGAAAATCCAAAGTTAAAGAAAACCCAAAGTTTGTAATCCCCTAAAAAAATTCACCATTTCCATTTTCATGTATCAATACTTTGCAGAAAAAAAAAGACTGCAAAGATTCAACTTCAAATTACTCACATAAGTGTGTGTGTACCTAGTAGTATGCTAAGACAGAGCCTTCAAAGTTTAGGGTTTAGGGTTTTTAATGAACCCTGATCTTATTAGGGTTAACATGAGAATCCTGTTTCAGTTATGTGCTTGGGAGTTTCAAGCTTGGAGTTCAAGATGAAGAAAGAAAGGTCCAGCAATAGTAGTAGTAGTAGTAGGTTTAGGGTTTAGGGTTTAGGATCATCAAGGGTACCCACACTCTGAAAAACTTTCCAAAGGCACTTTCATCCAATACTCTACAGCTAGCTCAAGGGCAAAGGATTTTTTTTTTTTTTTTCACCAGGACTTTCTGCCCAAAGAATTAAAGAATCATTAGTCCAAAGGAAAGATGGACCATTTGTCCTGTATATTTTTTTCCCTCTAAACACTAGTTAGTTTTGGTCTACTAATTAACTCACTAATAATTTACTACTCATAATACAATAGTATGTATAACTTACTCATTACAAAATCCCAAAGGGCCCAAGAGTAAACAAACCGAGCACCAATAACAAGGCACCACCCAAAGTCGTTGGTGTGGAATGGTAAGCGATACTCATAGGATAAATGTCGGGTAGGGCACACTCTTCTCCATTGAACCAAACCTTAGTTGGAAATCCATCTCCGAGGGGAACCTCGATCCCTGGAGTTGGGAGCTTGGTGAACGAGAAAACTGATTGTAGCTTTCCTGCACTAAAATTTTGGGCAGCCACCAAATAGTTGAGTCCTGGCAAACCCTCCACCAAAATCGTGTTATTCATCTCTGGGAAGGTTGTGGCATTGAACGAGTATGCTTGTTGGAAACCCGCAAATGCCTTGTCCAGTTCAACTGCAGCAAACCAGTTTGGGTATGTTTGGTTGGACCAGTCAAAGAGTGTCATTCGGGCACTCCAGCCATTGGCAAAATTTGAAGCAATATGCCAGTTGATGCTCACTCCGCAGTAGTCTTGGCAAGGTAGTGGATTTGGCACCAATTCGTGTTGGAGAGCTGCCCAGGCTAAAATTTGGTTGGTCCGATTCTCTGGAGCCAGTGTTAGGGCTGAGTATGGGAGAAAGAGACCAGGGCTTGTGGCATTACATGCAGGTTTGGGATTCTTTGGACACCCACATGCACATGTTGGACATGGGACGATTGAATCATTGTAATATCCAGAGAATGAAACACAACATTTTGGTACCTGCGGTGTGGTAGTGATGTTGCATGTGACCTGCAAATAACATGCAACAATAGACAAAACCTCAGTGAAATTATTAACACTCTGACCTAATTCTTCTTTGTTACCTATTTGCTAGTACATCACAAAGCGTTAAAGTTATCCATAAAGTCTCGCGATTAGGGGGTGAGAAGAGCCAGTTTCGGCATAATAAGGCATCAAACATGTAACGGAGAATGAAAATTTTACAAAGCAAAATAATTGGGACCCAAACTAGTTTTTCCACCAATTTTGGTGGTAAACAGAGTTTCATCCTGTCTTTCCTTTTTCCTGAGCGCGCTGCTAGATACATTTTCACTGCTCCTACCTGTACAACTATTATAATTAGTCTCGAATCTTGTGCATTAAATGCTGAGTTTCAGCCTTTCATACTGGGATTTAATAAAATCTCCTTAGTTTGCTGATAGCACTGAAAGAGGGGGTGAAAGCAGGCCCAAAGGCAGGGTGACTTTACAGATAACTCTATTATCTACTGTGAATTTTGGCAACTTGAAAAGAGAACAGGATTTACAGATAAATGTTTTTTACCTGCCAGGTCTTCACAGCTGAGGTTGAGTGCAGAATGCCTGAAGGGTCAGGAAACACAGAAGGGGTGATCAACCGGGGCAGCCCGCATGTATACAACCCATCCCCAATCTTCCAATTGGTAGGTGGAACCAGATTAGTGGTGGCGGTATTTGGTGGGAGTTTATACACATTGAGGGTGAAAGCCGACTTCGATTGTGAGGGATCGATTGTGGCAGGCAAGAGGGTGCCATTGCGACAGCAGTATTGTACATGCCCATTACTGCTATTGAATTGGTTAGATGGAAGATCTACAATGATTGGTTTTGGGCTGCAGCTTTCAACCAGGTTGAGGTTTGGGCTACTTGTATATGTCACTGCAGCTGGTCCATCCAAGCATGCATCGATATCCGCTTCTGTTGTTTGAGCTCCTTGCATGACACTTATGAACTCGCCTTCTTGCCAATCCCAACTTAGGTTCCAATGGTCTAATCGGGCCAGGGGGCTGTCATTTGTAATTGTCACCTACATGTACATGATGAGACCAGTCAACAATTTAGCTGAATTCTTCCCATTTTAATAATCAAACCCTAGAATTGGTTCAAGAATGAAACATCAAGTTGGAGTTCAAAAGAAATGGCTCCTTAGTGAACAAGAGTGTGTGCACACCAGTGCCCAGTAGTTCCCCTCGTATGCTTGGGTGATATCATATGTAATAGTCAGGTTGCCTGTCTCCGATGGCAAGTAATCATCGTCACCATTGATACTAATATTTGTGTTCTTCTCTGCACAGCAGGTGTGCATTGTAGTATCTGAAATCAATACAAAGCCTCAAGTTAGCTCAACACAGCAAAACTTCACAACAATTTTGCATACTTCACATTGTTTTAGCCTACTAGAGTGTTGGTCTGGTATATAAGCACCTGGTATCACCCTAAGACCTCACCGGACTAGTAGAGGCAATGGGCAAGGGCATGACCACTCCATAGCACACAAAATGAGAGATGATGTTCATGGGCCCCCCCACACATGAGAAATCGAAAGAACATTAAGGTTTGGGGTGGCAGACTATGTCATTTTTCTTGACCACATTACATGACATAACCTTCTGATGATCATCATACACTCGTAATAATAGTGACCAAAATGTGTCTTTTGAACATGAAATTTAGTGACCAAAATGTGTCTGTTGAACATGAAATTTTTTAAAGGCGTTGAGTCAAAGTCACCCCCAGATTTAATGTCATGGAACAGCGTCACTCTTGCCCATTATGTCAATGTGCGTGTTGCCTAGTTCATCATAACAGGCTCACTGGTGCCTTACCCCAACATAATGGGCAAGAGTTTGACCAATCTGTCCACTAAGTTGAGTAAGGTGCCAATGAGCTCATTATTATGTTGGGTGCATTGCCTAGTTTGCCTAATGGGCTCGCTAGTGCCTTTTAACCCAAAACATAATGGGCAAGGGTGTGACCATTCCATAGTACAAAAAGAGAGATGATCTTGATGGGAAAAGGGGGTTTTTGGAGTTAGCTGACATATAGATACGTACTTCCATATAACTTTGCAATGCCACATTTATAGCCATCATTGGTGATATTGATGCTTGCAGGCATTGGCCACTTCGGTGGTGCAACACCAAATTCAGTCCCTGTCAGCTGCACAACAGCTTGAATGAGATTCAAATTGCCCGCAGTTTCAATGGCATTTTTCAAAGTCCCAGTCGGAAACCCTGTTAGCACTGTGCCATTGCCAACCTCAGCAGGCAGTTGTTCTCCATCTGCCAAAATGGTACCAGGCGCAGACACCAAAATCTGTTACCAAACAAAAGAAAAACAGTTCAGATCATCAGATCAGATCTCCTGGAATTGTGTTTTATTTGCTGTTGTAAAGTTTGAAAAACTCAGGAAACTCTCTCTAAGGACATCTTTCCATTAGGTTGTTGTGATCACAGATTCAGCGTTCCATTAAGTTTTTTCAACTAGCTGTGCTCACAGTCATCTCACAACTCTATCAGTAATGACCTGATAGACCAATTGCAGGAGATGTGAGTCAAATTGGAGCTCACCACCATTCAATGACATCAGTCCCTTTTTTTCATGACAACATGTGTCCCTAGAGTTCCTAATATGATTAATTACATATTTTCAACCCACTTTGCAGCTCTCCAATGGAAAGCGTCTCTCCTTACAGCAGAAGAAGCAAGGTCCTGTGTAAGTGGCTTTCCATTAACCATGTGTAACTGTGATCACAGCAGCCTAATGGAAAGAGACCCAGACTTCTGGAAGATCTGAAAGATCATCATCAGTTGATGCAGTGCAACTAGTATGCACCAGCAAGATCAGCTGCACAGCTAGACTTGCAGAGCTAAGAATCCTAAGCAGAATTTGTCCAAAACAGCAATTACCGGATCTTCCCAGATGTGCACATTGTAGCTGCAAAGATTTATTAGATCGAACAAGCTCTGCATGGGAGATCTGAATGTTGCACAAGAGATCAGAACATCATCTATTGATCACCCCAAGGAATGGATCAGCATTGTGTTGAATTGCAGCTCAGTGTGTAAGTACTGATCAATTTCTGAAAGAAGTTTGTGCACAGAGAGAGAGAGAGGAGAGAGAGAGAGGCTTGTGGGTATCTGGATCTAGTACCTCGTCGTGTTGGAAGCGGATACCCATTGCCCAGTTTTTTACTTCCGAGAAACCCATGTTGGTGATGGTAGCAGTAGCTTCGAAGCTATAAGGTTGGAGCTCAGCTTGGCTGGCATTCAAATAAGGGTAGATCTTCTCCACGTTCGACACTTGATACAAGAGGTCCACTCCCTCGCAAGGAGGGTACAGAGGAGCCGGAGCTGGAGCCGGACCAGGTGAAGGTACCGGTGAGAGAAACCGCAAAGGAGAAGGCGCTGGTGCAGCAACATGATGGGTGTGCACAGAAGCTGGTGCTTGTACAGGCGGGAAGACTCTCGGTGGAGGAGGAGGATATAAAGGCTTCTTGGGAGGCAGTTCTCCAGCAGCGCCTGTTGAAGAAAGTCTCTCAGCTGGTGAAGGTCTCACGGGCGGTCCTTGCGCATTTGTACTCTGCACATTGACAGAAAAAAGAAGCACTAGCACCGGCAGCAGCAAGAATACTACTGCTTCGGCTGCCTTGAACTCCATCGATTCCCGCGAAGCTCGATTTCCTGAACCTTAAGCTCGCAAGGTACAGCAGCTTCACGGGAAGAATAGCAGTAGCTGATCAGTTTACTGATGCAGAAAAACTTGCAAAGCTCTGGATCTGGTTATCAGTTGGACGTGTTTTTTGGCTCTATTGAAAGGCATTTTGATTTGCGAGGTCGATGCAGATGCTCCGGGACATGATGAGGCCGCCAAGCACGCAAAAATCTCCCTCGAAAGCTGAGCTCTCGAGAGCACGCCGCTGCTGCTGCAGCAAAATGCCTTTTGTCTTCTCTCGTTTGCTCGCGCTCCTGTGTGGGACCTTTTTGTCTCTCTCCCTCTGCCCAGCCACCCTATTCAAAAGGGTGCCAACCGGTGTTTTTTTTTAAAGGATTTTTTGTTTGTAGCCAAAAGTGGCTATCATCCATTGGAAGCAGCGTTTTTTTTTTGTTGTGGCGAATTTTCGCCATTTAGCGATTTTTTTTCAAACAATAATTTTCTGTCGAATATTGCCAGAATCGCTTTTTGAATTTTGAATTTTAATTTTCGCTTTTTGCCAAAATTTCACTGATAAAAGAAAACGGGCTGGTGTCAACCCCTTTTCATGCGCACTTGCATGACTACCTTTTTTATTTTTTAAGGAATTTTTGTTTGTAGCCAAAGTGACTATAATAGAAGGGGAATTAAAAGATGAAGAAAAAGTGGCGATCATCCATAGGAAGATTTAGCCAAATCTGAATATAAACCAAATATGAAATGCAAAAGTTTAATCATCCATCTATATTTTGGCTATACACAGAAAACCAAGTATGTAAATCTGGCGGTTTTTATCATCCCCCCCTCTCCCCCCCCCTCTTTCTTCTGGCTATTGAAAACCTCCAAAGTCACTTAATTGTCAAGTTTTTTATTTTCATTTGCTCTTTTTGGCTAAATTTTCGCCAATTAAAAAAAAAAGCCTGACTTGTAACCCTCTTCATCTCCACCACCATATTGCAAAACCCATGTCAAATGCCACCCTTTTGCTCCTTCCCTTATAAATCACTTGCCACCCTTTTGCTCCTTTCCTTATAATTCACTTGCCACCCTTTTGCTCCATCCCTAATAATAAATAATTCAGCTCCAAAAACTAACTTCCCAGTAATTAAGTAAAACTACTAATCAAAGGAACTTTGAAGGCAAAGCCAAACTACCCTCTAGCCAAGTGCAATCAGTGTTTTTCCTTTTCCAATTTTGTGATGTGCCCAAATTGGTGATTGCCCATAAAGAAGGTTTAGCCAAATTTGGCTATAAATGGGGATATGGAAAATTTTATAAATTAAAATTATCTTTTCATATTGTTGGCTACTAACATTCTATTGGAACCTTGAAGGCAAAATCAAACCACCTAATTCCAAAAACCCATTTCTTGCAGTAGATACCCCCCCCCCCACCAGAGATAGTAATAAAAAATTTACTATCTCTAGACTCTGACCAAATGGGCTTAATAATAAACTCAATATACAAAAAACTCTGGCTTAATTTATTTTTTTTAAAAAATTAATTTCAAAAGAAATCTGAACAACTGAAAAAATGGGGGGGGGAAAAAAAATCATTTTCTTCATTTAATTATTTTTAAAAAATTCCCATGATAAAAATAAACCTTAGGAATTGAGGCATTGACATTATTAGAGAGAGATTATTTAAATATATATATTAATTTACCATTTTGGAGATGTAGTAGTGTGTGTTGGGTTTTTTGATTAATTTAGGGTTTTTTGATTAATTTATTTGTCCCTACACAAAGACACCATAGCTTGACCTATTTTCCAAAATATGCATGTCTGACTTGGTGTACCTACATACATGCTAGGGGAAGTTGTGGTAGTGTAATGGGTTGTTCTAAAATTAACTTAAGTATTATTGTTAGAGCTCCTTTTGTACCAAGTCCAAACCTCCTATTTCACTCTCATTATTGGCATGCAAATTTGGGCACTACCATGTGTAATAATTTAATCTAAGTATGATGATCCCACAACTTCCCCCTCAACTCATTTTTACAAACAACATGCCACCCTTTTCAAAAAGGTGGCCTTCAGAAACGGTCCTTTTCCTTTTTGGGTGGTAATTGGATTTGGTGTTTTTGGTTTGTATATTTTTCCCTCAACTCATTTACAAATCAACATGCCACCCTTTTCAAAAAGGTGGCCTTCTGAAACGGTCCTTTTTCCTTTTTGGGTGGTAATTGGATTTGGTGTTTTTGGTTTGTATATTTATTTTTTTGGGGGTGAGGGGACGGGATGGGAAGGGAGAAGCCAATGGGTGAATGCCATGTATTTATTTCCATTTTATGGTAAATTCACAAGACCAACATTATCAAACATAGGTAGGTCATCAAGTAGTAGGAACGAAAGTGCACCTTATGCCTACAAGCGAGGTCTTACACCTACTTATTGCATAAGTACATGTAAGAGTCCATGTAGGTGTAAGGTGTGTTTTTTTTTTGTTTTGAGGAAGCATTGTTGTGAAGTGTATTAAGGTGCCCTCCAAATACACTAAGAAATTTCTCAAGAGCTTTACACTTGAATTATGTAGATTGGATGGTTATAGTGTCGGTTATACATAAGCTTATGTACACCTTGCTAGGTGGTGATTGATCTTTTGCTAACCTTCTCAACAAAATTTGTGATGTCTACACAACACTTGATTCAACATCGTAGTATACTTGTCATCTTTAATGATCATAAATGAGTTAAATTGTTACATGGTGGTTTGGCATTGTAGTACCCTACAAATACCCTGATTGATAACCTTGGGCTGGTACCCGTCCAATCCCAACTCCATCCCACCACCACTCTAACTCTAGTCTAAGGGCATGTGATATTAGTACTTTAATACTTTGAAGCTTTATGTTTGTATATGGGCAACAAGTTCACATAGCATTGTTGGGAAAAACTATGTAGAATGAAATGCCCTCAAATGAAAACACCCTCTTACCTAATATTTATAATCTTGAGGCAATATTGCTATTATAATAGTTAGAAATAGCAAAAAAAATTCAGAAATAAAACACTAAGTTTATAGTGTACAAGGTCTTTGGAAGAACTAAAATTTATAATTGAATTAATGATAGGTTTGTAATGCTTCCACCCTAGAGATCTTAAATAGTGAGCTTCTAAGTTTCTTGAAAGCACCTTTAAATTTCAAATTTCATCTATGCACATCAAACTAAACAAATTTGACTATAGACCGAAAGTTCATTTGACATTCAAAGGCTCTCTTCTAGCCCACATGGCCAAAAAAAATCATTTTCTACAATGGACTATGAATAATGGTGGATGGAAATTTTTTTACCTCAAAACTTTGACTACATAAGTGTCAACTAAACCCCTAAACCCTAAACCCAGTCCCTGACCTTTAGGCATCAAACATGAAACACAACAAAAATTTCAAGTTTGATTTTCACATTTTGGCAAATGGGCCCACTTTCTCTTTGTTTTTTGAAAAACACCAATGTACTATTTGAACATCATTCATTAGTTGGAGCTCTTCTCCAACAAGCCCCAAACCAATTTTCAGAAGGGCTAGTTCAAGGGAAATGGTCCACCAAGGCTCAACACCAACTCTAACCCATCCACACCACCAAACTAGACCTTCATCCAAACCTAAACCCTAAACTTTAGGGTCAATTGTCTTGTGTATGTCAAAAACATGTCACTCACTACCCCAAGTTTTGTCACATTGTAATAGGGTTAGACTTGGTTGGAAACCCATTTTGGTGGACGTTGCACTAATGACATCTTGTGCTTATTATTTGTCATGGTTTTGGACCCAATCAAAACACCAAACTTGTTACATCAAGAATGTGGATTAATTCACCATTTGGAAATATCGCAATGGATGTCATTTTAGATGTAATGGGTCAATGGCAATGTTTGCAATATGATGGGTAGCAACCACTTGCAATTGTCAAGGTTAATTAATTGGATGAATTTCATTGGTCACATCCATGAAGTTTTGATATTGGGATGTGTTTTGAAATGATGGACCACGAATGATATAAGAAAGTCCTTATCATAAGAAAATCCCAACGTAAATATGAACAAAAGTAGTGAATAGGGTATTACACCAATATAACATATGTTCTAAGCTTATTAAAGAACATATATTGATGAATTATAAACCATTTTATGGATTTCAACTACCTTGTTCAATTATTGACCTATGTTTGATGGCAAGATGTTTATTTCCATGAAACCACTTCCATTTCCCTTAATTTTAAAATGTGAAACTCAATCTTCACCTATTGAAAACATTCAAAAAACTTGTGTAAATATTACACTAAGAAATTCATGAAATCATATCAATTTCAAAGACAAGATTTAAATAGGATTAATTTGTTTTTCTATATGATGTGACCTTTTGAATTCAAATGCATGTGTAAGGATCAATTGGGAGAACAAAAACATTCAATTTCCACATGTGATGATTGAAAGGCAAGATGATATGAAATGGAAAATATGAAACAGTTTCAACATAGAATTATCAAGTTGGAGACCATATAATAACATGTTTCAACCAAGCTTGGGAGTTTGAATGGCCATGTCATTTCAAAAATCTTAACATATGTTATTTAAAAGCATTTTGAAGTTGACCATTTAGTGTTTGTTAAAGATTTAGTTACATTGCAAATCCTTCAATTCATTTGAATAGGATGAACTAAAGGGTCACATCTTGGTAAGATCATACACATGTGAATACATTTATTCAAAGTGATAAATTAAATTTCTTCACATTGACACCTATTACTAGTTGTATAATTATTGAAAAACACCATTATTGATTACACACTAAGTAAGAGTTTTATAACATGTGAATAACCCTCACATTGTTGGATGATAGAATGTGTTCAAGTTATTCACCAACATGACAAAAGTTAGTATACCTCATATGAGGTTGAATCTTTAATTATTATTTAATATATGTTACAAATTATAATTTCCAATGTTATTTGTTGGCATTGACAAGACCAATCACTTTGAATATATTAATCATTAGTCTCTAATTTTCAAGTGGCTAAAAAAGTTTAATTCATTTGTGGCGAAACTTATGAAATGGGTTTTCATTCTCAAAAAATTGATTTTGATGCCATTATCAACTTAAATAAATAAAAAAGGATGTTAATAAATATCAAACATTGTTGAAATTTTGATGAATTGGATTTTCCTTTACTATGTTCACATGGAAAGACAATAAATACTAAGTTGGTAGGTTGTTTCATGTGTTTATATTAGAATGATTGTCAATAATGTTCATATCAACTAATGTGGTTTACATACACTAATCCAAGTTTGAATAGGACCTTGACAATAGACCCCAATTGTGAAAGATATTTTTTTAAATTTAAAACTAATCTCCTTCATGAAAAAACTACTCAAACTTCATTAACAAATAGATTTTGTCTTAAGTTTATAAATTTAAACAATTTCAAACATATGAAACCTAATGGCAAGAGTTATTGGTGATGCTCCAAGTGTTTAACTATTGGTGTATAAAGAACCAAACTATATATATGATTAATAGGCAAAAATGAATATTGAAATGTGCAGAGGAAAATAATTTAAATTGTGAACACAACAACCTTTTAAGTACTATGGACAAATAAAAATGATTGACATGTCAATGAAATTTTTTATAACATTGTTGGATGGATTTTTGCCAACAAGATCCAAAGGTGCCCACTTGGGGTGAGTCCTTATAAGTAGTGGACAATCTAATCAAGATAATTGGTCAAATAAGAAAAATGTGTTTAAAATCATGTTTTACATTTCAATATAAATATTTTAATTATTATTATATAAAAAACTAGATTATATTATTAAAATGCATTAAAAATCTCATAAATTCTCATTTTCAAATTATTTGAATAGTTTCAAGGAGTTAATTAAGTAGAAAAAACATGCATTACACTATATTAAAAATGTTTTTGAGTACTCCATATTTAATAAATTCATTTCGAAATTTTACAAATGTTTTCACAATACATTAATCTTAATGTTGTTCTACAAGTTCATCAAAAGATTTCAATATCAACTCAATTGACAATCTAAAATAATTTAAAAATCAAGTAGTTGTTAATCAAGTAAAAAATCCATGTAAAAAAAAAGTTCAACATTCCTATGAACGACGTAAACAATTTTTTCAACACAGACCAAGAAATTTTCTTCATTTAGTCAATGTTGATGAAAATATGTGTAGGATTTTTGGTTAAATTTCAACATGTGTGACAAAGTGGATGCATGATTTAATGTATTCACCCCTTATTTGGAATTGTTGTATTATAGACTTGTGTGTGTTTTATTGTCATTAATTAGTTTTCAAAATGAATTCATGTGGTTCCATTTCAAATGAAAACAATGGAGCAAAATTGTTTTTCTAACAAAATATTGATGATTTGTTACTCTAGAATGGTGTTCATCAATCAATGCAAAACATTTCAATGGAATATTAGGTACTATGCATACAAGTTTTCATTGATTATAAGATCATTTCCCTCTCAAGATAATATGAATCTAATATGGTTTTAAATCAATCAAAACAATGAAAAGCAATTTATGCTAATATGTATTACACAAGGATGAAATAAATAAAACAACTATTATTCCCATGGTTGATAGTGGTATCAATTCAACAAGGACATGCCTTTTGCATTTTTCCTTTTTAAAAAAACCTTTTGGGCATGACCTTCAATTGCCAATGTTTTGGTTTAAGCTTGTGAATGATGTGTGTCTTGTTCAACAAATTCATTTTTATGGCAATGGAAAATATGTCCATTGCATAGGAATGAAACCTATTACATCATCCCACATATGGAGGTGGAAAATATCAATCTACATGTTCACAAAGTGATATTGGAATTATGTTTATTTATAACAAATATCATGCATTACATTGGATGTGATGGTTAGATATATGATTTTGTATCAAGGAGTTGTTAAATTCTAGAATCTTGTTTTGGACATGTTAAGTGGTCAAGTATGCAAAGACAATCTTTGTACTTATGCATTTGATGTTGTCCACATGTGGTTGGCCATGGGGATCATTCATTAATGATATTGCTATTAAGTTTGCAGTGCATGTTACATGGACAATGTCATGTGATACTAGATCAAGGCCAATAAAATTATTGTAATAATTACCACAAAATCATATTGAAAAATACATTGAAAAAAAACATGGCATATAGCCATCATGTTGGCATCTTTAGACAAATGTGGCTTTCATAGGTTATCTTTTGGTGTATCATGCCCCCAATATATATCATAGGTTTGATTACATGGCTTAAGAATATTTTAGTTGCAAATAGTGGATTCCAATTGCGCATTGTTATTTAATAAAGTTGGATATTTACATAATAGTAGTGCAAGATAGTTCTCACTTCCATTTTCCATTTCATGTTAATTTTGCTCAAACTTGGGTTTAATGTGAACCCTTGGATCAAGGTTTTTTTTTTCAAATTCCTCAAGTTGGTCCATTGGCAAGGATCCATGTCATTAATTAGCATTAAATGGCAACTTTCATAGGTGGGCTTTAACACTTTTACAAAAATGCTGTTACAAGTGGCGACCAAGGATGTGCCTAGCTCTAGATTGTGGCTAATTTGATTAATTTTATTTCAAAAATGGCGAAAATAGTCGCTCAAAATCACTGTTTTTTCGTGTTTCTTTTTTCATTTTTTGAAAAATAAAATAAAATCACCAAGTTGAAAAATGTAAATGAGAGTTTGCCCTTCCATGTGTGTTTTTACAAACCTTCATCTTTTGTACATTGAATATTGGGACAGACTTTAGGTGTATAAACTAGGCATTGAAAGGACTAGGGTTTTAGGGTTTAGGGAGGGTTTAGGGTTCAAAAAGGAGTTGCCAGTTGACACTTTCTAAGGGAAAGCAATAATGCCCTAAATTCCTGGGGTTATTCCTAAACCCTAAAACTACCCAGCTGTACTCTGGAGTCTGGTGCCCTTTTTTTCCAAAATAGAAACTCAAAGGCACTTACTTCTCTATTTATATAGTGGCAAAAGCACATTAAATATTGTGATTTACTTAAATAGAAAAAGCAAGTCTCCCCCTATGAAAGAGCATTATTAATTGAGGATCTCTTTATTAATTAATTTTTCCTTTTATTATTTTATTATTTTATTCCTGTTGAGGACCACAATCTAATTGTAGGTAATCAAAGCCCCCAAGATTAGAAGGAAATAATTAATGGGTCATCATCCTTGTTGTTGTCCCATGGAGAAGTTCAAAATCCATTTAATATTAGAATATTAATATTGCTCACTAATTCACAATTTTCAAATTTTATAATGCTACACTAGCTTACAATCTTTGTAGCAATTAGCAACACCAACACCCTAATTTAAGGTCCCCCTCCACCCCCTTTGCCCATGTTTTAATTTTAGCCTCTCACTCATTTAGTTGTGGAATCTTTTATAATAATAATAATAAATACCCATGCAAATAGAATGGTCCATAAGCCCCTAAAATACTTTTCTAGAGTTAGTTATTATTGTGTTTATACCCTACTTACTACCTTGGTGGCCTTGACATTAGTTATATTATTTTCAAAAATGTTGAATTTTTTTGGATTTTTTTTTTCAAATATGTTTTTTTGTGTGAAGGGAAATTAGGAAAATTTTCCAAGAATATTTTATTCATCAAAATGAAAATTTCAAAATTAAATAATTTATTCAACAAACATGTGTTGAAGCCACCAAGGTACTATGGTAAATAGGACCCCCCTCCCACCCCCTCTATGAACAATTTTGCGCGGGTGGGTGTGAGTGCTTTTGACCTGAGATGCCTTCTCCAAATAATACACTTAGGAAATTTCTCGGAGTGCCATTATGTACACTCAAAACGCGCAGAAGAGAAGGGGAAAAAAAAAACCATGTGGGGTCTTTTTATGGAAATTCCAAACTATAAAAAGACCGTTCTGCATTATTTTGCATTTAGATATTTATTTTTCCTTTCACTCAATTTCCTCAAATTCTGCTGAAAAGCTGTCGTTATGCAGTCAATTTGACGATTTTTAGACCGGTGCGTGATTGCGCGTAGAACTGTCGTCTTCTACAGTGGAACTGGTTTCGTGTCGTGTTCTGCAGATGCCCTGGTTCGGCGGAGAACCGTCGTCCTCTACACAGGTGCTGGTTCTACGCGGCCTTTTACAGAGGAAGTGGTTCCGCGTAGAACTGTCTTCTTCTCCAGAGGAACTCCAACGCTGTCGGCTATGGTGCTGCAGCGGCGGCGGCGGCGTCGGCCATGGTGTAGCGTGTTTTACAATTTGTTCGATTGTGGTTTGTTTCAAGAAAATAAATTGTGTTTTCATTGGAGACCGAAAAAAAATTTCGTCCGAGACTCTGTAAATTTTTGATAATCGAGAAGTAATTTTGAAGAGAAGTAAAATTTTGGGTGCTGACAAAGTAAAGCAAAGCAAAGAAAAGAAAATCTGAAGAAGAGACTAGAGATTCGCTTTTGAACAATCAATAATTCTTGCCTGAAAATCTAGAACCTCCTTGCATCCTGACTTGAGCGTAATGATTAGACCAATGCCGCTTTACAAGACGCTTTACAGTTCTGTTGTCGCTGTGAGAAGAAGCTCACGAAACACCCGTTCCCCAACCACCCAATGCCAACCTCGGATAGGAATTTGTAGAGCTCGAGGTTTATGAAAGAAAGTCCTTCGGAAAACACCTTGTTGTTCTAGTTTTCTGAAACAGACAGCAGCTAAGAGGGTGTAAGTGCAAGCCACCGACGCGATGAGAGGAACACAACATTCCGAGGGGAGGGAATACACAATCCACATCCTCGTTTCAATCACAGAAGTTTGCATGATGATTATTATATTGAACAGGAAGAAATCAGATTTTGTTTTCTGGGAAGCTTCAATTCTCTCATAAATGTGTCCAGGAGGAGGAAAGCAGTAAGTAAGTAAACATGAAATTGGCAGCTGTGAGTGATCGATCACTCACTCTCAAAGCAACATTTGTCAAAAGCTTGTTGCAGACACTAAAAAAAATTTGATGATTGTGCAAATTGCAATCCTTGCATGAATCAGGAAAGCAGCTCGGCTGCATCATAATGGTACTTACTTTCTGCCAAAAATAGTTGGAAACTTCGCTCTATCACATATAGCCTTTTTCTTATTGGCGAAATTCGACCCCAAAAAATGGAAATTAAAAATTAGAAAATTAAGTGATTTTGGAGGTTTTCAATCGCCATAAGGGAGATAATAATAATAGCCAGATTTCTTTACTTGGTTCCCCATGGTGTAAAGCCCCGACCAGAGCCTTACTTTCCCAATTGGAAATGCACAGTGCCCAGACAGCATGGCCTCCCCTGGCATAACAAGCCTTGCTTTACCAGAGCCGACGGAGCACTTGGCTCCTTGTCTGGTAAAGCCCTTGGTCGTGTGCTCTACTGGAATAAGGGCCCACATGAGGTGGAGCCAAGCACACAACCCATTCCAGTAAAGCTTGGAGTCAAGGGCCTTTACCATGCAAAAAGACTAAAGACCAGTCAGGATTTATTGTCCGGATTCATTATAGAGTATAGTAGCTTAAGGGATTTTGGCCCCTAGGTAATAATAGGTCTATTTTTATATGAGGGTTTTTGAAAGATGATATTTTGGCTTGTGTTGAAACTTGAGATTAGTTATTATAGAATTATAATATCTTGAAGGATTTTGGTTTCTTTTAGAGGATTTTATTTTGAAGATTATATTTTTGCATGGTGATATTGTTGTGTTTAGATTCATTATAGAGTATAGTAGCTTAAGGGATTTTTATAGGCCCCTATGTAAAAAAAAGGTCTATTTTTATATGAGTATTTTTGAAAGATAATATTTTGGCTTGTGTTGAAACTTCAGATTAGTTATTATAGAGTTATGATATCTATGTAAAGACCTGATGAAATTTTATTTTTTAATGTATCCAGATGGCATGTTCTACACTGAAATTTGACTATAGAGAAATCTGGGGGCATTCCATTTCACAGGAGGTACGTATGTATCCACCCATTTAAGAAGGATTCAGATCAATTGTCAAGGTTCCTTGCCAGCAGAACAGCCCCTGCCAAGGAGGGAAAACTATGCCCAATACTTTCCACCCTAAAGGGCCCAGAAAAGGGGATTTGCTGCTGAGGTTGGTACTTGGCGGTTCTTTACTTTTACAAAGAACCTCTCTTGTTCCAGTTCTAAAAAATAGCTCTGAAAGGTTCCAGTTCCGTTTCTGGTTCCGGGTTTCACACATAAATGGAACCAGCAATTAACTGCCAGTTCCAGTCTGGTTTACCTGGCCCTACTAGACTAAAATTGGGTCTAATTTTCATAACTGGAACTGGAACCACAAGCAAACAGAGAGCTAACCACCATAGTTAGTTATGGGACAAAAATACAATAGGAAAAAGTGTTTCCTATATAGGCACTCAGCCTGAGTGAAACCAGCACCCTCTAGTGTACCATCCATCCATCCACTAGATGCCTGTGATGACTTGATTATGGATGAACGTCAACTGAATTAATACTTGGTTTAACCTTGGTAACCCATCATGTAAGAAGTAAGTCCTACATAAAGGTAGAGAGATAGGTATGAAAATAGGTGACTACTGTGCAAGGTAGAAGGTTTATAAATAGGTACATAAGGGCTGCTTTTACTACCTACTAGGTACTAACAACCTGGTGGTTGGTTCTTAGTAGGTAAGTAGGTACCAAAAGAAGCAATTGAGCTAACCACCATGGTTTAGCTGAGGAGCTGAAACCCAATAGAAAACTGTTTCCTGACCACTTGCCATCCATCCTTCATCTTGCCACACACCCATCCATCTTCCATCATGTGATGGTAAAGTATTAGTCCACTCTATCCTATACATATATATAACTGAAACACTAATTTTCACTTAATTATATTAAACTATAACTTTATTTTTTTCATAATAGGAGGCAAGAAAGTCTCAAAAGCTGGACAAAAACTATTCCCAACTATTGCAACAAAACCCCACCACTCTTGAACTATTGACAATTGTTGTGCATTTTTCAATTTTAAAAAACAACTAACTTTAATAATAAGCTTACAATTTTTATGGCCTTATGGTTTCACAATGATTTAATACTTTCCCTCGTGTTTTTAACTTTTAATAGAATCCACAAGTTTGACATGATTTTGTAGCCCTTGCAATAACAAAGTTACCAAACACTAGCTTTTTACCAACATTGTCTAGTCCTTACTTTTCAAGAGAACCAACCTTTGGTCTTAGTTTCAAGGAAATTTGAAAAAACCCCAGTTTCATTCAAGAATTCTTTAAAATTTTGATAGAAACTCCGGTTTGTTTCAAGACTCTCAATTTCCAATTCTTCATTAAAAAAAAATAATAATTTAAATCTTAAACATGTCAAATTCCAAATTGGATTTGGTTCTAAGTACCCTTTACATAGCCAAAAACTGAATTTTCCCCCTAATTACTAGCACTATATGACGAATAACAAGTGACTACCTATATCAAATACGTGCCTAAACCAAAAGAAAAAAGAATAAAACCTCCATAGATACTTGAAACAAGTTCCAAAAGTAACAACTACATTCCTAATGCCACTCCCCACCCACCCCATCCCACCCCAAAAATTTATTATTCAAAAACATGTATGCCTACAATTTTTTTTCAAACTAAAAAATATGTCAAACTCCAGTTAGAAAAAATAATTAAAAATAAAATTTAAATGTTTTTTATAAAAAAAAACCCGGTATTGATTGATCTTGATATGAAAGAACCAACCAGACTCTTATGACTTGAGGCAATACCAACCTCATACTAGTTAGTTCCTGCCTGGTAGAGACTTGAGGTAAAAGCAGTTTAATGCAGGGGCTGTTGTATCCATCTCAATCCAAGGGACCATAGTACCTTTGCCAATTCAACACATGTCCATTCAAATAATTAATTAATTAATTCTGAAAAACTCATTTCAAGAAATGGAATATTTCCTAAATATTCAGTAAATTACAGTTCACAATATTTTTTGATTTGGAAGAAAGAGTTTTTCAAATTTTCAACATTTCTGAAAATAATATAATTAGTGTTAAATTGGCCAAGGTATGTACTAGGGTACATGTTTGCTACATAGATTTACTAGCCAAAAACCAGCCTTGCAGCCTAATGCCAAGACTAAGTGGTCACTTGTTGGTATGTTCAAAAGTTGATACCCGCCAAACGCTAGTTTTTACCATGGAAGAACTAGTGTTGGTGCTCGGTTCACCCGAGGGTGCATTGGGAATCAATCTCCTTTGAAAGAAAGGACATGAAAATTAGGGTTATAAGTTGTAAGGGACATGTAGGATCCAGGCTACAAAGGACTCATTTTCATTTCTATTTGGAGGATCATCCCTACCCACTGGGAGGTAATCTCCAGTTGCCAAAATGGTGATACTACCTATAGGGTTTTTGGGTCATTGGTCCCTCACTACATGCTCCTTGCCTATCCCCTCTTTCTTCAGTAGTGTCCGCAAAGGAAGGAAATTTTATTAAGTCTCAGTATGCAATGCTGAAACCCAGCATTTAATGCACAAGGTTCGAGGGTAATTATAGGTGTTATACAGGTAGGAGCCGTGAAAATATATATATAGCAGCAGTGGAGGCGCTCAGGAAAATGGAAAGAGGGTAATGAAACTCAGTTTACCATCAAAAATGGTGGAACAACTAGTTTGGGTCCCAGTTATTTCGTTTTGTAAAATTTCATTCCTAGTTACACATTTGATACCCAATTATGCCGAAACTGGTCGTTCTCGCCCCCCTAATCGCCAGATTTTACGGATAACTTTATCATATGCAGAAATTTCTTTCCCAATGGGCAGAGCCAAAAATGAAAGTCCCTCAACTGAATGGATGGATGGATGAATGAATGAATGAATGAACAGTGTCACCAAGTCAATGCATGTCCAATTAATCAATAGCAGCAACAAGAGGGGGAAAAAAGCCTAAAAAATTATTTGGTGGAATTTGGGTCAACCCAGATCTTTCTAAAGTATAACACCACAGAGTTTGGAATCTTGTAATCTCCTGCTAGAGTTCAACATGAATATTACATGCAACAAAATGTAGCATAGTGATGAACAAGTCAAGTGAACATATAAAGTCATATCTATGGTGGGTAGTTTTTGCTTAAGTTGATTGCTTTCTTTGAATTTTTATACTGCATTTTTTGTCAAACAAATTCATGGAATAACCCTAACCCTAACCCTCCTAGAAAACGACACTAGTGTGAACACAATCAAAATAGGACTCGGAGCCCATGAGTGTAAATGACACCACTTAAAGCATCTCCAGTGGAGGTTTGCCAAAATGCCAAACCTCTGCCACATCTCCAAAATGCCCGTGCATAATGTGGCAACAACAAAGAGTACCAAAACCTTTGGGCCAAAAATTGATAGTATACAAAAATGAGACACTAGAAAGCATGCTTCGAGCATGGGAAGGGGGAAGGGAGTATGATTCTTCTAGTATGGGAAGGAGGATTATTCTCGAGGCCCGACCTTTGATACCAATAGCGCAATTACCATTGAGGCTGAATTGGAGATGAAAAATCCATGACTTTGTGAATATGGCATTATCGCAAGCCTTGATGGAGATGCTCTTAAGGTCATGGCCAACACCAATGTTGGATTCCATAGTCCCTCATCCCTATGGGGGTAAGGGCCCAATAAATTGCAAAAGGAGGTGATTTTTCTATACAAAAAATCTGAAGAGGCATGCTTGCTAGTAAAGATTAGGGTTACCAAAAAAAGACATGGAGTTTCTTAATTACTCATACCATAGCATCTATTAACCATTAAAACTTAGCAGCTAAAAAGATGGTGATTTGTCAGTTTCACCCATCATCCAAATATTTGGATGATGATTCATCCTCATTCAATGGACTTAAATGCCACAATGTTTAAAAAGATTGGACACAAGAAGGAAAAAACAAAAAAACAGAAAATACAAACCTTACAGGAGCTCTAAAACTTTCAAATTGCTTTGAAAATGCAATTGAAAAAACAAAGCAATTGTTTATGACATAAGTTTATTAATTATGTTTTTTTATGTCTAGTTCAAAAGCCTTGCAATTTTGGCACTTGTTTTCAAAATTTTTGAAAACAAACCTTTGTAGGGGTTACAACTCCAAATTTCTTTTCACAATTTGGCATAATTTCACACAAAAGAAAACGTTGATACAAACATTTGATCAAAAAGGGATATGGTTAACAATTCATTTCACATAGTATACCTATGATTCATGTTTGGCAAATCTTGTTGAATGTTTTCTTTTGAAGGGGTACAACAACCCCAATTTATAATGGGGATTTTAATTATTTTCCATTGCCTTGTTCTCATGAGAAACTATGATGAAGCAAGGGAATGGAAAGAAAACCTTAGTCAATTAGGATTCTTGTAGATTAGGATTAATAATTGAATTGTCAAGTTCAAGAGATGGGAAGATCATTACCATGACTAATATACAATTAGGCCTTGAATCCTTTTTTACTCAATATTTGAATATATTAGCCTTCTTATTTCAATTTTTAACATGGTATTAGCACATGTGTATTATAATGGGATCTTTGGCATTCAAATCTACTAGTTATGTACTCCACATGCGTGGTGTTATTATTATTTTCTTATCATCTACAAAGAATTAGAATGATGTCCCACAATGCAAAAGGCACAACAATGATAAAGAACTCCAATATATCCAAAAACCTTCCAATACATGACTTGCAAGTATTGTGTTTCGAGTTTATTACAAAGGCATGATTTGTTTAACTTGGTTGAACCCAACAAATGAGTTTTGAAGAAAAGGGCTTGATCAAATCATCACCTTATCCATGAAAAAAAAAATTAATGCTACACATTACAAGGATCACAAATGCAATAATAAGGTTGTAGATTTTTAAGACTATGTTTGAGTAGCAAAGCTAGATGTTTCCACCTTAGAACTAAACTCATTAAAACCTCTAACTAGAGAAGATGACTCTATGATTGAATTTCTCAAATAACTAAAAAACATTATCCATCAATTAGTTAACACTAGAAAGATTGTTCTTGAAAAAAATATGGTTGATTAATGATTTGATATTGAACTTCTTCCAAACATTATGCAATTATTGTCAAATGTTTTGATATATTATTTTGAACTTCATGTCCTCAATAATTTGACTAAAATACTTATGAATGAAGAGGTAAAAAAGGAACTTAATGGGAAGACCATTGAAATTGATTGAAGCTCTCCATATCACATCCATGTTTGATACATTTAAGCACTAAGATTATTAGAATATAAATGAGAAGGGGTTATTACCAAATGCCAAAGCAACTATGAATGTTTTGGAAATCCAAATCATCAAACATGCCTCAATAACACAATCAACATAATTGAGGATGAAAACACGATGTAATGGACCAACTTCAACACATGCAAAATGTATACATGGGTACAAAAATTTTGCAATCCGTTTATAAATTATCATCCTTCCCACAATTCCAAAGCCCTAGCCTTATACTCATTTTTTAAACAACATAATTTATTTGTAAATGATTCAATCACCTTTATTTATAGCTTATTTCTCTTTTTACATAAATCTATAATGATGGTTAATATCAATGTGAATTTTTTTATTTGTTTCATTTTTCAATTTATTTTTCCAAGCATACTAATGATGCATGAGTAGGCAAATTGGTAGACGTTCCCTAAACCTGAGATTTTATTGAATGAAATCATTAGTTTCACACTAATATTTGTATTGATAATACATTTATAAAAAATTCTTATTCTTCAATTTTATATTCATATGAACTTTCTAAGATATTTAATTACTTCAAAGTTTACACATGTAAAAAAAACATTATTTTTCAAATATTGATTTTTGAATGTCATATATAATATGTTTTATCAACTCATGTGATTATATATATATATATATATATAATATTTTAGTGACAAATTTAATTTGAAACTAGTTCATGTATGATTTTCTAAGGTGGAAAAATGGTTGGTCTAGTGGTTGTCTTAGACACATTCTATTTTGATCCTTTTAAATATATGTTATTTTTTCCTTCTACAAGTAAGTTAAATAGTGATCTTTATAGAATTTTTTTTCTAAAATCCATGCTATAGTTAGAGCATGTCAAATAAAATGTGCAACTTATTGGATGAGCAATTTGTATTTGGCACCCTCAAATTAATGTTCTAAATTATTTCCTAAGTAAGCATGATTGTGATTTCTTTCAAACTCAAATCCAAACCTTGTTTTTTCAACGCATATCAACTTTTGTAAGATTCTATTAATGTACATGCAACTTCCAGAATTGGTAGCTATACCTATCAACTCAAACCTTGTTGTATTTTGAAGATGTTACATTAAAAGCTTGGTGTTACAATGCAAATATCCAAGATTAGGTGGTTAAAATGTCTTCATTGTATATGCATTGATTGGTGAAAAGTCTTAACATTTACCCCATGTGTTAAAGAGGCAAATGCATTTCTTCATGTGACATGAAAAAACATTGATTGGTTGAATAGGCTCAAGGTACCTCTGTCTTATGTTTAGAAATTACAAAATAACTTCAATATAAAATCCTACTAATTAAATGTTTTTTAGAAATAGCAAATATGTTGCCCAATTTTTAAATTGAATGTAATGTGGTTTGGGATATTTCAACAAAAGAAAAACAAAACAAAACAAACAAACAAACAAACAAATGACCTTCCTTAATGATATGACCTTCAATGTATACACACACACACACACACACACACACAAAACTAGATGTTTAAAACAACACTAATCTTCAAAGTCTTGTGATTTGTATGTAATTGTTGTACTAGGTCCATAATATAGAATACATCCAAACCCATAATATTTGAAGTATTACAATTTTTTTCTTTTACTTTGTATTCAACACAAATGCAAGTCGTATGAAAAAATGAATAATAGTTAATGTGTGTATGGAAACTTAATCAACTTGATAGGTATTTCAAAATTTTCTTCCTTGTCAATCAAAATGGTCTTCTTTGATTGCTTTCTCATCAAAATAAATAAACATTTACAATATGGGAAATCTTTAGAAGTTCCAAAATAAAATATTTCGTCCTTTTAATCTATTTATATACGTTTCAAAAGGTAAAATTTCATACATATTTCAAAAGATTCAACTAAACCATAAAATCATATGTAATAAAATATTTTGCTCTTGTGCATAGTTTGGGAAACATGATAACTTGTGAAACAAACTTGGAACATCAATGACAACTTATTAGGAATTCATTGAGAACATGATGAAGACACCAAACAAAAAATCTGAAACTACCAACATTATGTTTGTATAAAAATTATATTATGTTATATCATAATGCTTAATATTTTATTAAATGTTATTGTGTAGTGTGATCCATGTTAATCTTCTTTGATTGCCCATCCATAAGAAAACCCTAATACTTTTTAGACTCCTAGAGTTACACATATTTGGTTCAAACATAATAATAAGAATGAAATTACTAATTGGTCCACCTATATAGGTTTCCAAAGGACAACCTTGGACAAACCACATGGGACAAATTGAAATGCTATTATGAACATATTTGGCAACACATTTGCAATTGAAAGTAAACATTTTGGAAACACATAAATGAAACAATTGAGAACTTGGTATTGAATTTTTTAAAAGATTATAATTGGGGGTTAACCAAGGTCTATCCAGAGGTTAACCATAAGTTAACCACCTATGCCAATCATACTTATTTGGAAGTGGACCATAATTGGATTTCATTTTGAAAATTACAACTTGAATTAGCATTGGAATTTGTTTTGGAACAATTGGATCTATAACCAAGTTCTAGGTTCCACTTATGTGCAAAATTAGAAATAATACATATTTGGTAGATTCATATCCCATACAATTTCACATTTCATCACAAGCAATGTTTAGTTTATGTCACGTTAATCCATACATCCAAACCAAATAAAAAAATTTCCCACATGTATAAATTTACATTTAAATAAAATTTCATGAGAAACATACGGAAATCAAATCAACAATCAAAACCCAAACACAAAAATCAACAAAGAATATATTTTTTAAAAATAGACATGAGAAATGGGGATTATGTAATTCATAGAAATTTCAAAGGGCCATCCTTCTCAAATGCCTTCTACTTCTTTGCTTCAAGCAACTTGAGAAATAAAGTTTCATGTTTCCTTGTCAAAGGCTTAGTTTTTAAAATGCCTAAATTTTTAGTTTGCATTGTTTCATCTCAAAATACATTACATGTTTGAAAATATATTTTAATGCGCCACAACTATTCATTATAATGCGTCATCTTTGAAGGCAAAACTAAAAACTGGGTGTCCTTCCATCAAAAACTACTATTAGGTTTCTTGAATAATGGTGATAATAGAACATAATAAACATTTCTTTCCTTCAAAGTGTAGAACCATTTAACATCATGTGCATTTTGTTTCAATGACATCTTAGTTGCATTTGACGTAACTTCCAAAAATTTGATACTTTGTAACATATTTTATAAAGTGATGATGAAGAAGAAGAAAACCAAGATACAATGAAAAGATATGGAATTGGAAATGTTTCACAACTAAATTGTATGTCAATGATGATCCAAATTTACTACACATAATTAAATGAAATTGAAGGGCTACAAAATTGGAAACAATTCATATTACTTGATTTTCACTACAATATGTCTAGCCATTCAAGTTTAATTGATTCAAACAATCACATCCAATACAAATCCAATTTAGTGCATGTTTTATGTGTGTGTGTGTGTGTGTGTGTGTGTGTTCTATACATTTTAATCTTCATGTTCATCAATTCAAAGCATTTAGTCACACATATCCAAGAAACAACAAAAACCTAAAATTGGTAATGAGTTTTAAAAATTATCATTGCCTATTTTGTTTCATTAATTATATATATATATACTATGTAAATATATTTACATGAAAACACAAATAATTGAAATTTAATTTTCTTTACATAATTAGAACAAATTATTGGATAGACAATGCATATCCATGGATTATTATGGCATGTGAATGCAATCATGGTTTAAAACTAATTGTTGCATTTGGTAAAGGGATGTGATCACAATCAAACAAGCCAAAAACCATGTCGAATGACCGAAAAACTATCAATTTTTTCAGACATATTTATGTTATGCCACTTTAATGTCATGTTGATCAAGAAAATTTGTGCTAAATGATTTATATGAGGGTTAAAGAATTCAAAAAAATATTTTAATTTAAAAATTTGAGTTTTGGTTTTAGTAAAAGGCATTTGAACTTAAACACCCCAAAATCTGTTTTATTCAACACTAGGCTAAAGACTATTTTAATTAAGAAATTTTGATGGGAATTTTTGAAATGATGATAACCTACCATCCACATATGAAAAGAACTCATAATTTTAAAATTATGGTATTTGAAATTTTTAGAAATTCAAAATATCATTTCAAAAATTTCAAATTTTAAGAGTCATTTGCTAAATGTAAATGGGTCATAATGTGTATGACATATGAACAAAGTTTTGGCTTATGATACAAAAAACTAAAGCTTAAAGTAATTATCATATTTTATCATGATTTGAAATTATGATCATTTTTCAAAACGAAACATAGAATCTAGTAATTTGTACACTTTTAAAAAATTCATATTTATTCAAAAAGAGTTAACACAAGTAATGTAATTTATTGGGAGACTTGTTAATATTTTTAAGAACATGTTGCCAAAAAATCCTTCAAAAATTCCTTCCTATGAAAAAGTCAAAATGTTCAAAAAGGGTTCATTTATGGTTGAGTCCTTTGTCATTGATGGCTTGTTTGACTACGATTGCACCTAAAGATGGAAAAAAATTAATATATTATACAATATATTATATAAGAAAAAAAAATCATCTATACATAGTGCATATGTATTCATTATTACATATTGCAACTCAAAAAATTGAAACAACTTTTAATTCATTGCTTAAACACAATTGGATCACAACAAAAAATATTTACAACACATGCAATTAATTACTTTTAAAAATATTTTGATCACCTCACATATCATTATCAATACATTAATGCATTTTTTGGTGTTGTTTATATTTTTGGATCGAACAATTGTTTTTGTCAACATTGTTTATAATAGAAAATAAAAATGAACAAACTAATGGATTTGAAACATTCAACATGCAAAAAAATGAAAACAATGAAGAAGTTATTGATACATAATTTCCATATGGATTATTGGTCTCAACCTCAAGAATTTGATTTGCTTTCACCTTATGAATTCTTTAGCAAAATTTGCAAAAAAACAAAACCCATATTATTATAAATTGTTATGGGCCATACATAGTCTTTATGTATACAAAACCTGACGTAAAATACCTATTTTATCTTAGAAGGATTAAAATACCATTTACAAAAATTGACCCAAAAGATAATTATAGAATAGGATGCATATTATTCACACCTTGGAGATCATACAATGATTTACAACCTAATGGACAAATTTATGTGGGAAACCACATACTTAACAAAAGTTCTTGACATTATATTTTCAACAAAATGTAATGTAATGGCACAAATGAAAATTCATTCTTGATTTTTTTTTTTCAAAATTATGCATATATCTAATAAATAATCATTTTAAAAAATCAAAGAAGGAAAATGCGTTTGAATTTTATTATTTAATAACAACTCAAAGAAATCATCAAGGAAAGATTATGTTTTCATGACAATTTATATTTATATCTACCTACCTACCTATAAAAAAAAAATTAATTTAAAAAAAGTCTTATAAAATAGTTATGCAATATAATTTTTATATTTCATAAATGAAATGTAAATATTACAATTTTCCTATTTTAATCATTTATTTTAATATTAACATAACGAATATTAAATTTAATATTAAATTAAAAATTAACACTAGATTGAATTATTTTAACTAGAGGTGAACATGTGATTGTATAATGATAGTTTCTACCAAGGTGAAATGGCACTATGGTGGGCAAACACTTTCACCTTTAAAGCCCTATATTGTATTGCGTTACTAATTTACACTCACATTTCTTACTATTTAGAAATTTCTAGTGCCTTATCATGATTTTGAAATGGACATTTATGCTTCCAAATTGAGGATATTAACATGATGTTGGAAAACTTTTGGGAGGTTACAAGATAATAATGTGTCATGCTCAAGTTCGATGTGCTTCTTAAGAATATGAACTTGAAAAATTAAAGGCGACCAAAGTGTTTTTATTTCAAGATATGAATGTTGAGAATTTGGGGAAAATTAAATGCCATGTTTGAATGTAGTTCCCATGGGTAGATTATATTATAGGAAGGTGGTGTCTTCCATAAGGGTCTAGGTCATGGTTGAGTCTTGTGAATATGTGGTCCTCAATCATTGGTTAAATTTTTACTAATCACCTATAATGCCCAAATAAATGGGCATTTTTGTGAAGATAGGGTTACGGTTGTTGGCCTTATCATGTTGTTATTTTTTTCCATTTATAGAATGTTTTAAAGATCATATTTGTGGATTAAAAGTCAAGATTGGTGGCATGCAATTATTTCATAGTGGAAGCTTGTGGAAGAAGTTGGGTGATGCAGCGTTTGGATTGTGGTGTGGAATAGATTCATGAAGGTGAAAGAATGCAAGTTGAAAAGGGGATGTGTATGAGAATGGCTAGATATCATGTAGGTATTTTGTAAAGAAGGACAAGTTGAATTTTGTGCCTAATTCTTAAGCACCATGCAATTGTTTTAAGTTTGAATGTCGAAATTTTGGAGTGTTATGGGGAACATTATGGAATTAGATTTGAGAGTGAAAAAAAGAAAGTTTTTTTGGGATTGAAAGGAGGTCTTGGAATGAATAGTAAAATGGGTGTGAAGTATTGCTTTGAGTAGTAGCTTTAGAATGTGTGTGGATAGACAATTTTGGTTAAAGAGAAAAAACAAAGGATGTGACTTTGCGGGACAATTTGTGTTCATGGATCCATGATTGGCATGTTTTTTTTGTAATACTTAGGGTTTTGTGTTGATGTGATCGACCTGGCCATTGATGATGTTTAAATTCATAATTAAAATGAAAGAAACCATATTCACTCAATTTATTATGCAAATTGACCATCAACAAAATCAAAGAAAAATCATCCATCATGTAATGTGAAATTTTTGAGATGATCTGTGGTACAAAAGTTTCATCACTTCCTAATGGCAATTTAATCTAAGATTTAATGTTGATCATGACATTATGAAGGACATATATGTATGACAACATAATCTTTAGAACATTTCCACCACAAGTTTTCAAAGCTCCCACTAACGATAGCTTACCATTGTTGATTAGAAGAACATATGTGAATGCCCACCGCACATTCCACCCGGTATAAGATACATTGATCTTGTCAGAAAAATCCTTTTCCATCGTTATTCTATTACACAATACCAAGCACCCAAAACACTCTTGCACAAGCATTGTCAACAAAATGTCGTAGCAAAATACTATAGATGCTTTCAAAATTGCTTTTGCCATGAAAAACAAGACAAAGAAGAACCTTGTCATAGTGGAGGAGAGGTAGCTTTGTTGTAGTTTTTTGCATGTTTTGCAAGATCCCACAACATGTATTGACCAAAGATCAACCACATTTTGGGACTAGATTCATGAACACCATAATCAAAATTGACTTGCTTGTGGAGTTGAACAACTTGCTAAATATCTTATAACAAAATGGGGAGTGATTAAACATGATGTTGCCAAATTTTTTGGGCATTATGGAACAATGGTGGCACTTTGTAAATCTAGAATTTCAATAAAGGGTATTTTGTAGAAGGCATTGGAATTATACAAATCAATACAATTAAAAAATCATAGTTTTGTTTTCTTGTTTTGTTGGTTCTTATTGAAAAATGTTATTAAATGGGTAGATTTTTGAGAGGATGTGAATAATACTTTGTAATATGAAATGACTTGCTTTGGTAAACAAGGTGCAATTGTTGAGTTCAATAATCAAAGTGAATTCAAGACTGAAGAACCACCACCACCAATGACCTATGGCAGTTCAAGTTCCAAAAGGCCTTGGGGTTCATGAGTTGGAAAGGATGAGCAAAAACAATTGAAGCTTAAGGATCAACTTTGCAATTACATGCACAAGCCACCACTGACATGGCTACTTCAACTTTGAAAAAAAATAACAATCATCAAAGACCAAAATACAATGGCCTTCTTCATGGTTCTTGATTCTACATTTGTTTTGGAGGAGGCCAAGGAATATTTCATGTTTCAAAAAAGGGAAGAACTTGGAAAACTTCGAATGAGATTTCAACCCACCACCATAATTCCAACAAATGTAAGCATTTCCAAGGAAATTCTATATCTAACAACCCCACATGGTCATTCACAAGAAAATGAAAATTCATTAGCATTTGATAATTCACCAACTCATTTTGCAATGAGAGGACTTTAATTCCCAAAATTCACCACAAAATTCACCTAGTGTAAGTTCTTGGAAATGTAATTTGATCTCCTTTAAGAAATGAATTTGTCAATGATTGGTATGTTATCAATCGACATATGGATAATACCAAGAGATGGGTGTTGGTTAGAATTTTTGAACATACCAAATTCTTTATTTCAATTTGCATTGTTGCCCTTTCAAGCCCACAAATGCTCCACAAATGCTCCACAAGGTCATTTTTGAGATTGTAATGGGTAGCCACATTTTCAATTTAGGTGGTTCCTTGGCAATAGTCTTCAAAAGACAACCTTCGCTTCAAATGTGAAACATTGGATCCAACATCAAACAAAGGCTTTAAATTGAAATAGGATTCATTTTCTATAATTAAATTGTGCAAAATCACACACCTTATGAAAATGCTCTTGATTGTGGCCATGTCCCATTATCTATTTGGATTCTAAATGATTGCAAAGTGTGCTTGAAACATGCCAAAACAATGTTCCACATCTTTTTTGGCTCCTGTTTGCATTTTTAAAAAATGTTATCTTTTATTTCCTTGTGGCGAGTCATGAATTGTTTGAACAAAATGCTCCATTGAATAATGCATATAATCCAAACTTGCAAACACACCTAGGAACCCTTAAGTTTCATTGATTTTGAATTACCTTTTAGTATCATCTTGTGTAAGCTACCTCACATATTAGGTCTCAAACATTTCTTCGATAGCTTTCACAAAACATTTCATTACTTCCATTGCTGTATTTTCTCCCATTCAATAGTACTTGTCAACTTCATAATTTGTGATTCCATAAGCTATAATGTGCAATCCAATAGTGCATTTTGGGATTGAACTCAAGTTTACGTTGCCAAGTGTATCTCATTCTTATAAAAAATATGGATTGTGTGTGCAAACATTTTCAACAATTCAAATAAACAATGTCCACCTCATTTTATACCTCCGTTTAAACAATCTGTCATCATACACTGGTGATACACAAAAATAATCCCTTTAGATCCTATCTTGTTTGTGTTGCTTTTCTCTCTCCAAATTAAGCTTTCATCTTGGAAGTGAACTTTCAAGTTTCCTTTTTCGGAGTTTCAAAATCAGCCCCTATTTTATTCATCATGAACATGCTCAAAAAGAGATATTCATAATTATCATTGTCAAGTGAGGCTTGAAGATTTTAATACAATCATTGTCTCCAATGCTCCATCGCTCAAAAGTTGCAACCTTTTTTGGTGCAAATCCTGAAAACGCACTTTGAAATTCTTTGATATTGTTGCAATTGTGTGCTAGGTGGGGTGGGGTGCAATGGATGTGATGGATGCGATGGGGTAGTTTCCTAAAATTTAATAGCCCTTTCATTTAAGCTTTGGCACACACCTTGCTTTAGCAACCTTGCCATGCTTGATTTGGGGGGTGGGCAATGGAGATGCTTTTAAGCACCTAGGGAAGGTAATAATGAAGTGGATGGGGTGAAAGCACATTACAATGGCCAAAAAATGTTGTCACAAATACTATTTTTCAAAATAGTGTAACTTTCAACTTCCACCAAACCAATATTAAAAGAGGTTTTCATAAATTATATTCAAATAAAGTAGTTTAATAACCAAATAATGAAATTGTCAAAGGAAACTACATTTTTTGATTAATATTAAATGATTAAAGAGTATATTTGTGAGAATTTAGATGTTGTTGCGATATATTGCAAAGTGCAAATTTTTTTTTTTAATGATTCAAATTTGATGATTAACTTAATCATATATTAAATATGAATTATTTGTATCATTTCAATTACAATTGAAAAGTTTGACTCATGTGATTTCCCAAAAAACATCTATACAAGTTTTTCATCCAAACGACATAAATGTGTTGAAAAAAATATTTTGTTAAAAACTTACTTTCATTTGCAAGATGACAAGAATTATATTGGAGGCCTTTATATCAAAATCCATTTTATATGTTTATCAAAACAATAAATGAAAACAAAGAAATATTGTCCCCAAAAATATACCCAAATATACTTTTAAAAAGGACCTTTTTTTTGGCTAAAATGGTCCCCCTAGTGTGCTTTCACCCATGGGACTTTATAAAATAGAGACATTTGTAAAGGTTCCATAGAATTAGTTGATGTGGAAGGAAGTTCATGCACCATTTAAATCAATCTAGTGATCGGTTGAAGATATTCCATACCTCAAATAATGAAGGAATGGATGGTGTCAATAGGAATTGTGTGATGTGTTTCTAAAACCCTAGCAATGTGGTCAAGGGTAGACATAGGAGAGTTCCTAAGTCTTTTTCCAAGGAAGTCACAAAATCACTTTCTAAAACCCTTAGGGTCAACATTTTCTTCCAAGAGCTATTAAGTCAAAATCCAACCTTGGAGTACGAAACTCCAAAGAAGAGTTCGGAACGCTATCAAGTGTTCATCCAAGAGAGAGACTGCCCTTCAAGAGCAGGTTTAGGGTTTTGGAAGCATACTCTAGAAAGTTGCCAAGCCATGGATGACCAAGTTGAAGTCCAGGGGTAAGATATCACATTTCAATGTTAAATAAATGTGCTTTGGGTTTGATGACTGAAGAATACTGGCAAAGATTTTGTGTACACCCAAGCTTCATGGGGGAATGTAACAGGTCCCAATATTCCAATCTGATCCTTTGGGGCATATAAAAAAGCCCTGTACTAACATACCCTAAAAAAGCCCTTTGCATAAAGTGCATCTTAAAGAAGGTAAATTGTCAGAACACAACAGAGCATATACTAAGGATTACCAAATATTTCTACTTGGGTTCATGTCTAAACCCTAAACCCTAGACCTGGCCAACATTTTTTACACTTACAATCAGCTCTTGTCATCATGCTGATTGATATATAGAGCCCAACAATAGGTTGGTAGGGTGTTGTTAGGAAGGGCTATTAGTCTAGGCCAATACTCTCTCTCTCTCACTAGGCTAGTAGTCTGAAGCTCCTGGCTAGATCTAGAGTTTTGTGTTGCAAGATCCATAGCTGCCAGTTGCATGATAGCAGATGTGTCATAAAGTCTTGTGCACAGCTGCTGCTGCTGCTTAAGTGCATGTTGGGGGGAGCAAGTGTAGGACTATTAGAAGAAAGTAAAGTAAGTATGGGTTTTGCTATGGCTTCTTTCTTTCTTGCATGATCTGTCCATCCCTCACACTTTCAACTTCCATGCATGTTTGCATGACTGCAACATTTTAAAAAACAAACATCAAACATGTTATGTTTTAACACTATTTTTTTCGAAAACTTTGTCAAACACGTGGAACAAACTGCTGGTCTGAAAACTTGCTTAGAAAACAATTTCAGAACACAATTTTTCTCTTTGAACACAATTTTCCCTTTGAACACACTTTTCTCATTGAAGACAATTTTCTTTTTTGAAGACAATTTCTGAACACAAATTTCTCTTTGAACACAATTCCAGAACACAATTTTTTCTTTGAAGACAATTTTCTTTTGTGAAGACAATTTGAGAACACAAGTTTCTCTTTGAACACAATTTCTTAGTAAGTTAGTACTGGGCATTTACCCAGGCAAGCTAGGATTTTATTTTATTTTGGGGGGGGGAGAGTGTGGGGGTGTTGGATTTTTGTTGTTACCAATGTGTTCCTATGAAGTTCTCACCATGTCTCTATCGAGTTCACAATGGGTTCCCAACATTTTCCCCAATAGTTCCTCACTTTGTCCCATATCCTTTGCCCTAAGTTTTACTCTTGTAACTTATTTTAACCAACAAAGGGGGGAAGAGATTACAACATACCTTACCCTAAGGTCAGTTTTGTCATTAAATAATCCTCAAAATAGTGAAATGAAATTTTGTGAAAATATGAAGTTGACATGTTGAAAATCATCATAGGCTACATTCTGAATAATTTCACTACTCATATCATAATATTATAGTAGATGATGGAAAAATATATAAATGTAATTTTATTTTTTAAATTCATTTTTTGAAAAAAATAAATCATTTCATCAATGTGGAAACTGACCCTGGGCTGCGGTATATGTTTTGGGACTGTACAAAGCTTGATTTTTTTGGGGGTAATGGGCCAATCAAAGATGCCCATCACAAGAAGGAAAAAATTGAACTTTGGGGTCCCAACAACCAATGAAAATGAATTACAATACTGGGCATATACACCACATACGTGTTTCATGCTTCATACCAGCCAAAAATCAGTCTTGGACACAATACGAGGACCAGGCTAAGCGTGTTCAAAAGTCGATGCCAGACCAACAACACTACACTGGTGGTACATATAAAAAGTTGAAAGTTTTGCAAACTTGGGAAACACGGGGCAAATGGGTGCTGGCCAAATGGGTTGAGAAAGTGGGGTTGGCCTTTGGTGGCAAGTTATGAAGCTCTTCTTCTACATGTTCATACTTCCGTAATTCCTTCTTGCACATTCCTTTGCTGAGGGGGGAAGCTGTTCAGCCTCTTGCCTTTGTGACAAGTTCCGGGGTCCCACACATTGATTGACAATTTGTTGTTGAAGTCCTGCAAATCCTAAAATAGGTCAATAGTAAAGTGAGATCGCACCCAGATCTCGGTATCAATCTGGCATCAATCATATATAGTGCCTGAATTAGTCAGAGAATGTCAAATCCAGTTAGAGTCTGTCCATGTTCTGAAAACTCCGTCATAAAGGGAAGGGGCTCAGAAGAACCTCCTCGCGACCAATCATGCCGAGATTTGGATGAAATCCATGCATCCCACAGATGCCTAGGTCAGGAACAAAAACTTTGCAGGAGCAACGAACAAAAACCCGAATAAATTCCACTTTGAAATTGGGCCCAAGAGGTTACCCTTCTTTCCACTCCGCAACTGACAAGAGCACATACATATACATAGGTTAACATGAATAGTGCCAGAATTTGAGTGTGGAGACTGACTATTCATGATAATCAGTGTGCTCAAGCTAGTTACCAGACATACCTGATTGTCTCTCATAGCATTGCGCTTATCAGTTATGGGACATAGAAGAACATGAGTTATGAGGTTTCGCCAACCACTGATCAGGAATGTGCAACAAGGAATTAGGGAGGTATGAACATGTCAAAAACGCAACGCAGCAGGATATGTGATATAATTGAGAAACTCTCTTGTTCAAGGTGTGCTGCCCATGTTAGCGAGACACTCCTTACAACATGTTATGGAACACAATTACATTCCCCTTTGGAATGGTCCAAAAGAGGACACCCTTCTTTGGAAAACACGTGCATTTCCTCTTTGGAATGGTCCAAAAGAGGATGCCTTTCTTGAGAGAGAGAGAGAGAGATGGAGGGAGGGAGGAGGAGAGAGTGGGTTTATGGGATTATGTCATCATTTTTTATTTAAAATGAGCAACAAGGAGTATCCTGAACAAAGGAATGAAAAGAAAATGGTCTGGATGGAAAATTATGGATGTGGAAAATTAATCATTGATGAGAAATGGTAGCACGGAATTTTGGAGAGATCCTCCTGTCATCCAGCGGGTGCCAGCTTTTGTGACAACAAGATGAATCCAAAACGGGTGCTAACAGACCAAAGTCGGCTGAAACGTGTTGAATTCACACCAAGTTTACTATGAATGTTTCAGAATTGGTTCTTTTTGAGATTAAAGAAACAATTTCAAAAAAAACGCTCATAACGCTCACGACCTTGAAGGAATTTGTTCTATATAAAGCTCAAGGGAGGGACCCATTGCTTGCTTACCATGGCAATAACCCCCAAGCACGCACACACACACACACACACACTCTCTCTCTCTCTCTCTCTCTCATCATGCTACTCGGTTATCCAAGAAGAAAGTGCACAACGAAGTTTTCATAAGGCAACAATAACTCGGGTAAAGCTTTTTGAGAGTGGAATTTTTTTCACCTTTATTTCAATGATGTCAATGTCATTTTTGGATGGTAAATTGTAATATAATGAATTCCGCCTTTCCATAGGCTAAACCTAGACTTGTTCATAAGTCCAATAGCCAATTGACTTGTGCATGGTTTTTTTTCTCTTCCCGAGGGGGAAAACAAAGAAAAAGATGCTTGTAAAAGGGATAACAAATTATTGCAAAGTACGGCACCCTTGGGAAATTTCCAACTCTATGTGGAACACAAAGGGCGCATGCTATAGTTATTCTTTATGCTAGATGTGAAGGAAGTTTAATTTATTGAATTTTGTGTATGCCATACATACCCTATAAGCAACACTACAATGTCAAATATATTGATTTTCTTGTAAATTTTTCTCACCACATTGCAATAAAATTTAAAAGAAAATAAAACTACTTGGAATCATAATAGTGAATTGAATTAATATAATTTCAAAATATCAAAAATGATTTTCATTGTTTTTCAACAAATAGAAAATGTTTTCCAATGAATGTTAGTTGTGGTAGCTTTAGTTTATTGATAATGGAAATATGAATTACCAAATAAATAGTCATTTTCTACCAACTATGTGATTGAAGTTGCCTAAAAAGTGTGGTATAATTATATAGTGGAAATTGAGTGGTAAGGCATATTATACTACAATCTTGCCCCCAATAACTTGGTTCATAAAACTTTGAATGTATTATAATGGATTTCTTTTATATGAAAGCAAAAAACACAACAAATTTTATTTTATTTTTTAAAGAAACGTTATGACTAGTGTGGACTTTGTGAAAGATATTCATCAAGTTGATTCTTTGGTTACTCGTGGCAATGATGCTTTCTTCCTTTTGGGGCCATTGCCCACAAAACAAGACTAAGTCTTTTAGGTGCTTGTGGGGGGGGGATGAAGGGCATCCAGGTTTATGCAAGTCAAACCCCAGTGGTTTAATAAGTCATGTATGTGTTTTAATCACTGAAAACTGGATGCCCAAATAGTTTTGTTACCTCATAATTAAGAACCTCATAAGTCATCACCAATATGCAATTTAGGAGGATTTTTTAAAAAAATATTTAAAAAAATATATTTATCTATCTATTTATTTATTGGGTTGGGGGGGAAATATCTAAAATAATTTATATAACATATTTTACAAAATTGGTTTAAATTATTTTTTTTAATATTGTGGGGTATCATACATGAAGAATTTTCAACCTATGATGTATATGAATTTGCAATATCTTTCAAACAATGTTTCTAAATCCAATCTTGGCTATGGAACCATGGTCAATATCCTCTTTTTGTTTGGTGTACCTATTGAGTAAGACATATGATCCTTTCTTCATATGGTGGCTAGTTGTTTCCCTATGTTCACCTTTATTTTTCAATTGTGCTAGCAGGAGTTTTGTCTTGGTGTTGTTTTAACGAGTTTCTGTATTTTGTAGCCCAAAAGTCAAATTTTCGAAGTTTTTTGAGTTTGGACCATGGAACCTTTCAAGCATTTAAAACTATATTTTGATGTTGAATCCTTGTTGTTTTTAACCTACTATAACTTTTTCTATAATGAGATGAACTTGAATATTTTTTTAGTTTATTCTTTTATATTAATGATGAGTGTTGTCCAATCACCTAAGATTACTTTGTAGGGTTTACTTGTAGGAACTTGGATTCCACCATTTGTATAAACATCAAAGACTTTTGTCAAGAATTTTTCACTAGGAAGCAACGTGGAGTAGTGCGGGGTGACAAAATGAAATGGATGCCCATGCATTTCTTAGGGGAAACCAAAAAAATATTGCACGCGGCATGTGTATTATGTACCAAGAAGTGAATCTAAAATTCACTCGCTTGCCAAGTTGAACAAAAAAAAAAGACGCTCTCCTTTTCAACATGGGTCCATTTGTCTAGATATGACAATCATTGATGAATTTGTACATTTAGCAACCTTTTCACATATCTTCCAAAGGGCATCACTCCAAATTGTTCTTGCCAATAGAAAGTTTATAGCCAATTTTGAGATGTGTGTCCCATAAGCAATAGGAAAAGAAAGAAGGTTGACCTTGGCATATAGCATAGTGAAGAAGAATGATGTCATAGTGTTAGGCCAACCAATTACTTTGCAATGTGTGTGTGTTTTTTCCCCTTTGGAGCTCAAGGAAAAATCAAACCTCTCCTTTATTGTTTCTTGCTATTCATCCCTCACTCATGGTGAGCAACCCTTGTAAACATGACACATCTAGCATTTAAATTACAATACCATAAACAAGAGCACACAATGTCAAATTGCAACCTTGTTGCTACCACTCAACTAATTGAAAGTTAGCCTTGGGTCTACAAGGATATTAACCTTGTGTGCAACCAAGCAAGTGCCACCACTAAATTTAGTAGAAAGGGTTTGCAAAGGGTACAAACATATTGGAACCCAACCCACAACCACCACCCATTAGACCTAATGAGAATGGACTTGAGTTTTGATTTTTCTTTTGAAAACAAATGAAACAAATCTAATGGTACCAAGGAAGTCACACAAGTACAAAGCAAATCAACAAGCAAAGGAGTGCAAACTCGCACTCAACTTGAACACCTAATTAATAAGAATTAGATTTGATAACAAAGTCTATTAGAAGTGAGCTAAACCATGTCACTAGGCATTAGGATCTAGGTTTGACAAAAACAAAAGTCTATTGTAAACCAACTCGACCAAATCATGGTCATTTGACTTATTAAAATGAAAAAGGTTTGCACCTTTTGAAATTGTTTTTGTAGGAAAAGAATGTGAGGATAGGATTAAAAAAGTTGTTAGAAAAAACACTCATGAGAAAAAAAAGTAAAATTTAAAGTTGAAACCAAAATCTAGGTTTGACAACAAAATATGCTATAAGAAAAACCAAGAGACCATTGTCATTAAAAAAACAAGAGAAGATCATCTATTTGACACTTGGCAATTGAAAATAAGAGGTTTTTCACCTTTTGCCTATTGCACCTTGACAAGGGTGTGCTTTCTACAAACTATCACAAACATAGACTAAACCGACTTAGTGGGTTATTGTGATTGATTAAGAAATGTGAAAGGGGTTGTTAAATGGATGTTTGGCACACACCATATTACAAGAGATATGTTCTTAATGGTTTGGTTTTTATTTATTTCCTTCATGATCATTGTCAAAGGGTCTATCAATGTAAATGTTCTAACCTACTAAACTTGTTGGGATTTCAAATATTATTAAATATTATTAATTATGTGTTTTTTACTCATTGTTTGTTGATCATTCAATATTACTTATGGACCATTATTGGTGATGTGTGTTATTCTTGAAAAGAAAATCATTTTTAACATTTCCTTTTGATAATAACATAAAGTGTTTAAAAAAATAGTTTAAAATATGAAAACCCTACTTTCTTTTACTTTAATTCACCAATCAAAACATGCATAAAACCATTTTTCAAGTTAACTCCTAGTACCATAAAATACCCACAATCTCCTTCTTGAATGGTTTATTCCAAGTTTTCAAATCTAAATTACATAAGAAGTTTTCAACCATTATATTGTATTTCATAGCATATTCTTTTGATTTAGTTGTATAAGTTACAAGGGTAGAATGATGTGCTATTGGGGACAACTTGGGGAACACATGGGAACATGAAGAACACACCAAGAGCATCATTGGGAACCATTGGAAACCTGGTGGAAACTAGAATAGGTACACAAGGATCAGGGTGGGAACACAACCCCCCCCCCCCCCCCCCCCCCCCCACCCAAAAAAAAAAAGCCCACCCCCCCTGCGGTGGTTTTTACCCAACACCTCTATATTGTTTGACAGAAAAA
>Ga0116231_10001580_pt1 | contig 46869 bp, 45 predicted proteins | sample S1TSphgellanicum_2_FD_89695 | JGI IMG/M metagenome (GOLD analysis project Ga0116231, IMG submission 89695) | Host-associated microbial communities from peat moss isolated from Minnesota, USA - S1T2_Fd - Sphagnum magellanicum MG | ecosystem: Host-associated > Plants > Peat moss > Unclassified...
AAAATTTTGGGGTAGAGAAGAGGTGGAAAAAAAAAAAAAATCGGGCAGGGAGGATGGGATTTTCGTCCATCCAGAAAACGGCCTCAACAGGCTCATCCACAACTGGTGCATTGGTGGGTGCTAATTCACTCCAGCCGTTTGCTATTACTCAGCTAGTCTCTCATCTTTTGCAGTCCCAATTTTATGCTTATTGTTAGAGCATGGGAACAAATAAACTAACCATCTTGGATGTGAGACTTTTATTATTAAAGGCCCAAATAGGGGAGACATGGATGAAACTGCTAGTGCTACAAAGCAAGTAATAACCAGATTGAAAGATGAAGAAAAGAATTGCACAATATAAAAGAATTGGACAATATAAAAAACTCATTTAATAAATAGGGGCCCAAAATGAAATGCAATAAATAGCAACAAAAAGAATTGTACAAAATAGGTAGGTAAACGATTTTTTGTTTTTGGTCTTATTTCACTTTTAAAACATTTATTTATCACATATTATTACTTTTTGTTTCACCTATCTTTTTGTCTCTCTCTCTCTCTCTCTCTTTTCCTCTTCTCTTTTTCTCTTTCTCTCTCTTCTTTCGCCATCGCCAGTGTTTCTTGTGTCTTCGTTTCTCTTGCAAGTGCAAGTGTTTGCTCCTCTGCTGCTGCTTGCGGTTGGGTCTCGGCTGCTGTTTTGTTCTTTGTATCGCGCTCACTGTCTGTGTGTCTGTCGTCCGGAGTGTTGTTCATCGCTTCGTTGCCTGCCTGCCTGCCTTTGTGCGTTTGTTTTTCTCCGATGTTTTGTTAGTCGAGTTTGGTCGCCTGCCGCTGCTGTTCCTGTCGTTTTGGTGTGCCTGCTTCTTCTTTCTATCCTTCTTTCTATCGTGTAGAGCATTGGGGTCTTCTCTTGTCTGTCGCTGCCTTTGCAAAGATTTTTTTCAGTTGCGGAGAGAGAGAGAGAGAGCGTGTGTGTGTGGGCGCGCGTGGGGTGGGAGGGGCTTGAGGAGGAGAGAGAGGAAGGGAGTGTAGCAGGGGGATCGACGGGAGTTTTGGTAGTCTGTTTGTTTTTTGGCTGTTTGTTGTGAAAGCGGAGAGAGGTACTAAGTGTGCGGTTTGTTTGTCATTCAGTTCTCTCTCTCTCTCTCTATCTCTCTCCTATCCGTTGTCCTCTCTTCTGTTTGTCTGCCGGGGACGTTTGGGACGGTTTTTGCCGCAGTTTGTTTCTTTCAGGAGAAATTTTCTTGTCATGTGCAAGTGATTCTGCGTTAGTCTTTGCTCCAGTTTCGTGGTTCCTGCTTGTATCATTGTTGCGTAGAAAAAGCAGCAGCAGCAATGTGTTCTTAGTGTTTGTGCGTTTTTTTCTTCCTTTAGTTGTCTAGAGTTACCGACAGCGGTTTTAGCCGTGCTTTTTTGTCGCAGCTCTCTTCTGTAGCGCTCTGGTCCCCGTTACTCGACACCGTTCGTGAGGAGGACTTAATAATAGAAGCAAAGATGGTGGTGACCGGAGGCAATCAGTCGGGCAAGGGAGCGAAAGGACTGTTGATGGGAAAATCCACCGACGCTGCAAAGGACAAGAAGAAGCCGACATCCAGGTCCTCTCGCGCTGGCCTTCAGGCATGTTATTACTCACTCTCTTTTGTTTTTGCCACTCTTGCGTTCTGCTGTCCAAGCTTGCCGCACTTGGATTGCAACACATTGCAAAACCAAGTCTGTTGCATTTTGCCTTCAGGCACGTGTTCCTCCCCCCTAACACACATCCTCATCCGCATATGTACAATCTATCCTCTATTGTTTCTGTTTCTGTTTCCTCCTTCATGCCATGACAATGCCATGCCCTTCCAGAGAATGTCAAAAAGCTTCCTAGTCCTTGTGTTCCTCCTCCATCTGCATGCATACAGTCTATCTTGTATTTTTCCTGTTTCCTTTTCCTGTTTCCTCCATGTCGTGACAATGCCATGCTCTTCTGGAGAATGTCAAAAGAGCTTCCTAGCTGATGAAAACCGGTGCATGCTACAGTCGTTGATATGCTGCTGAAGTTGGCTGATTGTCAACAGATTTTTTTCCCCAGATCAAAACTCTTTGTTTTTCTTTGAATATGATGTGCTAGAGTGCACTCATCATGGCATAGCTGGAACCCTTCTCCTAATGCTCCTCCTGCTGGACACTGGGTAGATATCCTCAACTAGGATCACTTCAAGTTTCTTGACACAACATCTTCATTTGTTTGAGGAAGAAACTCTGGCTGTAACTCTAGGGGGAAGTAGCAAGGTCTTGCAGAAGAGATAAATGTGATTGGTTCATTGTGGCAGTCGATCTGTCGGCCAGATGGAGTCAGGTGTGCAATGCTTGTCAGCATGAGCAGAACAGGGGGATGACCATAACATTTAGTCTTCTGCTGCTGCACTTTGTGATTGATCAATGTTTTTCTTCCAATTCTATTGCGAGTCCAGCTGTCCTGTAATGGTGTCAATGGGATTACTCTTTGATTCTGCTTGCTTGCATTGTAGACTTGTGGCACACTTTGCCAGTTGCTTCTTCTGTTTTTGCAGAACAATGTTGGGGGATTTCTTGCACAGGGTCTCATAACCCTTATAGTTGTTGTGCCACCCTGTTGCAGTTTCCAGTGGGGCGTATCCACAGATTGTTAAAGTCACGTGCAGCAGCTAATGGAAGAGTGGGAGCAACAGCGGCTGTTTACTCAGCAGCGATTCTTGAGTATCTCACAGCTGAGGTGTTGGAGCTGGCTGGCAATGCAAGTAAAGATCTAAAGGTGAAACGTATTACACCACGGCATCTGCAGTTGGCAATCCGTGGAGACGAAGAGCTCGACACTTTGATCAAGGGAACCATAGCTGGAGGGGGTGTCATCCCGCACATCCACAAATCCCTCATCAACAAGTCTTCAAAGAAGGATTAAAGCAGCTGGGTTTTTTGGTTTCTGTGGTCCAATGCCAAAAAAAAGGGGTGGAGAGTTCTCTATGCATCACTACTCTTCACAACTTGATGTGATTATATGGACCAAAGAAGGAAAGGTGCATATTGAGTTTCTTTCACCACCTTTGTTCAACATTCTTTCTTGATGAGGAGTGGCAGCTAGATGCACCAAGCAAAACAGGTCAGATAGATAGATAGCAGAGGTTGACTAGGTGTATACAACAGTGGTCATGTGCATGAGAGGAAGCTGAGCAAGTCAAGATTCAGACAGATAGCTCTGTCTGTGGGTTCAGGTTTAGACAAAGCATCCATTAGAGCTGATTCCCAAACTTGATTGTTTGAGCTTAAGCAAAGCACTTGCTGTGATTCCATGAACAGTAAACTCCACCCAGTGTACCTTGTACTTGTGGAGAAAGTAGCAGTTCTGTCTTTTGGGTGTTTTTCCGCATTCCACAAAACTCTGCAGGATTTCTCTTAGTACACATTCCACTCGTGTAGATGCTGATTTCCAAATCCCTTTCTTGTGCTATTTATCATCTTTTGAGTTGTGCTCAAATCACGTGCATCCTGAACTCATCTTTTTCATTGGAAATTGCTCAGGCTTGGGCCACAAGATGGATTGTTTCGTGAAAATTCACCAGGCTCAAATCTCTTTGGAAATCTCCCATTATGTTTTGGGAAACTTATCATGTTGGCTTTCTATTGTTGGATTTGGTTGTAAAATTGTTAACAAAGACATTTGGACAATTATGTAATGAGGGAAACATGAATGGCTGAGCTAGACCTAAACAAATATCAAATGCATGGATGTAAATATATCTATTTGTGCAACTGAAGTGATCAAGAAGTGCACATGCGAAACATGTCTTTTTTTCTAAAATCATCTCAAACTTCTTAGTTTCAAAAGACAAGGAGATAAGAAGCATGTCCCAAGTTTTGAAGACTTTTGTTACCATATAATTAAGAGTTGTGCCATTGATACCACTTGACAAGTTCTTAAGGGTGTGGAAACTAATGCTGAAGCTGAATAAGATATCTTGAACTAAAGTTAAGTGAGTTGGAGAATTTAGTATGTTTGAAAATGTTTTTGAAATAAATATCTTACTTTGCTCATTTCCAGTAATTTCAACATACAAGCCAACCATTTTTGGTTTCTCATTTAAAAGCTATTTCAATTACCAATTTATTGTGTAGTGAAATGCTGAATATTTCATCTAGTAAAATTAAAAACAAGATCTGTATATCATGACATGCAATAATTAGGGTTCCAAACAACATTGGCATTGGATTGATCCCAATCTAAACTATGATGTATTTTCTTTATAAAAACTGGGTCAAATAAATGGAGAAAGGGAATTAATAAAGAAAGTTAATGGGAAAGTGAATCTCTAACATTAGAATTGAAATATAACATTATGGCTTTGTACATGCTGATATAGCAATTCCCTTGTGCTGGTCAATTGGATTTTGCACGCTCAAAGGGTTTACTGTCAATTAGGATGATGGTCCGAGTCAATTGAAGCAAGTCCATAATTACATTATATCAAACAGAAAATGGGTAATTTTCTGAATCAAGTTGAGGTTTTATGTGCGTGTAGTCTTTTGTGTCCCAATTGACCAAAGTTTGGGAAACCCATCTCAATCTTGGCTCTGTTTGGGTATTGCAGAATCATAGAGAATTATCTGCCACCAGTTCTCTCAGACCCATTTGAGTTCCCTGATCCTTTCCATTGAAGTTGTTAACCAGCTCAGAAGAAGAGAATCTGAGCAGCCATCCAATTCATGACCCAGCTCACTAGGCACAAATATTAATAGCTATCAAGTCTATGAAACTCCCTGGAAAACAAGACTACTCATAGATATTCCTTGCTCAAAAAAATGGTACATGTATTGTTGAAGAGATGCACAAAACGCTCCATTCCAATCCCAAATGTGCTTCCCTGTAACAGTGGATCTTAGTTTTCAAAAGATATTACCAGCTCTGCATTTGGATCTTCTGTAAAGCCTTTCAAACAAACTTGGGAGCACATAGTTTATGTGTGGTGTCATCATGGTCATCACACTGAATATGCACATATTCATGTCTCCCGGTATCTACCATATCCATTAAATGGTCATCCTGCATTCACCGTCACTCCAGTGTCACACATTATATTTTATTCAGCTGATTATCACAAATTCTATAGATTTGGCACAAAATGTGAAGGGAATAATCTCTCTTTGCTCCAACTTCCACCACATCCCCAGCTCCACACAGAAAGACAATAGTATTATAACATATTTTGACACAAGAAACAAATTTGCATGCAACAATCTCTGGTTCCCCTAGTGAGGAACCCAGCTAAAGGTCACAGCCCTCACTTCCTGCTAGAATACATTCCATACACGTAAGTAGGTACCACTCATGAGCATTGCTCATTACTGGTTACAATCACAAGCTTGAGTAAGACAAGATTGATTACCTTGACCAATAGATGGAAGAGTGCATCCTCTACAACATCCCTATTGTAATGGGTCAACTGTGTGACATTGGTGGAGCAAGCTAGGAAGGTTGAAGCAAAAATTGGGGTACCGTGGGGTGCAGATTGCAAGTGGGGTTGTTTTGGTATGAACTCAGAGAGAATTCATTCTGCTATCTTCAAATACGTCACATGCCCAGAAGACTGAATCTAAGAAAGCAAAACAATAGGAGAAAGAAAGCACAAAGTTAGCACTTGAATGGGTTGTAGAACTAGATGCAATTGACTATGAATAATGTGACTACCTGCCATGATTCCCCAGCGATTTCGTCAACTCCCAGCAATGGGTGCAGATAAAAGTATACCATCTGCTCAAAAAACGTCTGTTTCCTCAATGTCTGTAACATTTCTGGAAAGAACAGGAAGACTCAGTCATGATGTTGACAAGTTCTCAATTATTAGCTCCAGATCCATAAGGATGTTGACATTGTCAATGGGAATTCCCATTTGTTCTCCAGCAACATGTCCAAGTGATGTGGTTAATCAACCCCATTTCCAGAGTCTTCCTAACAGAGAAAATTTAAACTTGTTTGTCAAACATCATAGCCGAACTTGAAAATTTGGTACCCATTTGTGGGTATCCTCCAAACATGCAAACAACAACACAAACTAGAACTAGGATAATTCTTCTACCCCATTGGCACTATCTTCCACATGCTTGAAATCCATCCTCTGCAGCAGCACTTGGGGGACTAAGTTCCTCTTGGTGCTGTTTTGAAACAAGCACAATGGTCTGTAGTCTGTACCCCACATGTTCCATACCTTACTGGCTTCCACAATTTGGAGAATGGGCATGTGGATTTTGAACTATGATTTGGTTGGGTAGACTCATGAAAACATGTAGATTGTATAAGGGGACTAAAAAGAGGCAAAAAAAATGTGTAAGGTGAGAGTGGGGAGGTCTGGTACAAAGCGCCCACCCAAGGTGGAGAGCCAAGGGGCCGCTTACTTCTAGCAATCCCCCCCCTCCAAGGATGTTACCAAGTGTAAATATTGACAAAGTTTAAATTTCATTGGCCTTGGCAAGGATATTGTGTTTAGATCCATTAAAGAGTTTAGTAGCTTAAGGGATTTTGGCCCCTAGGTAATAATAATAGGTCTATTTTTATATGAGGATTTTTGAAAGACTATATTTTGGCTTGTGTTGAAACTTGAGATTAGTTATAGAGTTATAATATCTTGAAGGATTTTGGTTTCTTTTAGAGCATTTTTTGAAGATTATTTTTTTGCATGATGAAATATTTGAGTTTCCATAATTCCTCTTTTGCCTTAAGATACTTTAAAAAGTTATCGCCAAGGCCACAGTGTGACCCACCCCTTGTTTTTTCAGTAATACCCGATGGGTATCTAAAGGGTTCACCATTAATGTTAACATTTGGTAAAAGTGTTCATGTTAGGAATGGTTTAGGGTGTATGATAAATATATATTTCTAGTGAAAGACCCCCTTATTGGGAAGTCATAGCTTTCATTTTATTTAATTAATGGAGTTGGATGATTCAAAAACCTAATCAAACATCTAGAGATGAGGTACAAAGTATTTTTAAGACTCTCTCACCAACAAAGCATCAACCATGACTTCATTATTTTTTTAATTCATTAAATGTTCCTTCATAGAAATGTTGACCTTAGTCAAGGATGAATCGAAAACTTTGATTCTTATATTTTAACATTCTTGAATTTGACATTTGAAAGCTATCTTGAAACTTTTGAAATGTGAAAATATGTGCAATATTTTTATCCAATGGACCAATTTTTGTATTTATGGGGGGGGAAGGGGGGATTTTCTAATTGCAATTTGATGAATGATCAAAGGTCAATTTGACCAAATTTTTCTTTTGGACAAATTTTGTTGTTCTTTCAATAATCAAGTTGGAAAAATTTAGAAAAAAATTCTGGCATCAATTCCTTTAATTTTGGTAAAAGTTCGGGAAAAAATTGACAAATTGTCAAAATCACAAAAATTGAAGACAAAATCCATGAATTTGACGACCCATACTGATTTTCACCACTGTTTTGAAATTTCAAAATTCCTGTCACTTTGACACCATTACAGACCAGAATCAGGTAATGGTCGTCTTCTTCGTTTGCCACACCTCACACCTCAACACATTCCATTCCGTAACGGTCGTCTTCTTTGTTTGCCACCCCTCGGACCTCGACACATTCCAAACTGTAATAGTCGTCTGCATCTCTTGCCACGCCTCAGAACTCGACACATTCCACTACGGAATGGTCGTCTTCTTCGCCACCCTTGCCGCCTCAGACCACGAGAGAACGAACGGGTCGGAACGAGCTCGGTGCCGCCGTCACCGCACACGAGCGTTGTTCTCACTATCTTTAGGTAGTTACGTCAAGACGCGTGTTTTTCTGTAGCGTTTTGATTTAAAAATCGGTCTCTTCGATTGTGTGCATTCATTTGTGTCTAGTTTTCTCCTTTGCGGATCTCCTTTGGTGTTTTTGTTTCTGCGTGTTTCTTGTCCACTGCAACATCGCGTTGAAGACAGCGAGGTAATAAGCACTTCGACAGAAAGACGAAGCAGTCGAAGAGAAATTTGCGATAGAGTGCAAAGTTCACACTGTTCAAGGGTATACCCCAGATCTACGTCGGCGGGAGGAGAAAATGGCGATGGCGATGACTGCAGTTCGACGATTTTCGAGGTCTCAACTACAAGCGTCGTATAGAGCGCTTGAAGCGCCTGGATTGGTTTTCAGTAGCACTCGATTCTCCTCCTCTGTAAGAATAGCTTCTGGGTTTTGCCCCCCTTTTTCTGTTCTTTCAGTGTGTGATTCTTCTTTCGGCCGTTGCTTGTTTGCAATGTGCGGGAAATTGAAGGCATAAAGACGAGAAAGAGTATCGAGTCGTTTTAAATGTCGTGCACTCATTCATGTGTTACGAGCCTGATTTTGTTGAATGCGTTGTGCTGTAGACCGCATTTGCGAGCGAGGAGTCTTTGGCTCCGAAATCGTCTGTCACGGTGAGTACCGTTGCTGTGCAAAATCTATCAACTGGGTGTTATGAAGTAATGGATCAAGATTCACATTGTTTTCTCGGTGCCGATTATTCAGCTCGTAATGCACACACACCGGGTCTGTCCTCTCTGGAGCCATTGGCTTCGAAGGTGTAGAGGCGCTTTTGAAATATAAGAAATGTTACTTTCCAAGAACTGTTTAGCTTCATGGCAGTCTTCAGTCTGATAATAGTCCTTGGAAGGTAAGATTTTCCTATCTGCAGCTGCTTTGTCTGAGATTGAATACAATCCATCTGCAGCATTCTCTTGTGATCCAAATGTACTCAGATCATAAGATATAGTTTTTTAATCTCCTTTCATAACGCCTCCATCTGACATGAATGAAAAGGCAAAACTGATCGGGAGGGTTTAGGGTTGAAGAACAAGTCTTTGTCAGCCTGTTAGCAATTATGTAAGGTTTCTAGAATAGGGATCAACCTTAAAGGTTTCTTGGTTGGAAATCGGTCCTCTTCTCCACCATAAGCCCCATTCACAAGGTAGATCCTTCATTTCATCTACATCACACTAATAATGCTTGCCCAGCTCTTTCAGAGACATTAGATTGGACAGTCATCCAAGACAAGTTCCCACTCAAAAAGAGTGATGCAGTTCCCTTCTGCCTGGAGCCATAAACACACCCAACCATTTGGAGAGGGTTTATCCAAGTGGGACTTCTGAAAAATGAGAGATGCAAATTATGAATCTGTTGATGATGTGATGAACAGTGGACAAAGCAGCTAAATTCCCCACTTGAAGAGATTGACCCAGAGATCACTGACATTATTGAGCATGAGAAGAATCGACAATGGAAGGTATCAAATTGTGGCTTTCATTTTGCATTTTTAGTTACCAGGTTCCTTTTCTGTCATTAATTTTGATGCAGCAATCTACTTCCTGTCCATATGGCCATCAGGGTTAGATATGACATCTTTTTAGCCTATTTGATGCCTTCTCTAGAGTCAGTCATTAGGTTGTTTATGCATACCATATAAGAGTGTAGACAAGTACAGGATTATGTATCAGTTATGACAGATGGAAGGAACATGCATTGTGTTTAGGGGCTGGAGCTAATACCCTCAGAAAACTTCACATCACGGTCAGTGATGGAGGCAGTTGGTTCAGTCATGACCAACAAATACAGTGAAGGCTATCCTGGTGCTCGTTACTATGGTGGCAATGAGTATGTCTCTGCTTGATGTTTATGCTTTTGAGGGCATTTCCAGTGTATGGTCTGATTAATGCCAAATAGTGGGGTTTCTGTTTAAATAGTCCTTTAAGTATTGTGTGTCTTCTTGTTGCAGGTTCATTGACATGGCAGAGAGATTGTGCCAGAAACGAGCATTGGAAGCATTCCGCCTGGACCCTGCAAAGTGGGGAGGTATGCTTGTTCTTAGCTGTCATGTTGGTGTTTTTGGCAGTCTTGATCTCCAGTGACCCACAGGTGAAGTTGGAGAGAGTTCTTTACTCAGATGGATTGAAATTCATCCGGTGACTGCATGACAGTGAATGTACAGTCACTCTCTGGTTCGCCTTCAAACTTTCAAGTCTACACAGCACTTCTGAAGCCACATGAGCGCATCATGGCCTTAGATCTTCCCCATGGTGGCCATCTGTCACATGGATATCAAGTGTGTTCCCCCATCCTTGGCTTGCTTTTTACCTTGGGCCTGCCACAATTCACCTTTATACAATTTTGACTCATCAAGCCTTCTTAGAAAAGGGTTCAAATTCAGATATCGGTCCGTACTTTCATCACCTTTATGTTACGCTACTTTGCATGTGAACAGACCGACACAAAGAAAATATCAGCTGTCTCCATTTTCTTCGAGACCATGCCTTACAGATTGGATGAGACCACAGGCCTAATTGATTATGATCAGGTGAGTCAATTGTGCTTGATTTTCCACCCTGTTAGTCTTCAGACAATGCTTCCTGTGTATCTGGGAACAATGATTCCTTAACAAGTTTTAATTTCAGATTTGTCATGTAAATGGGCAAACTTATAAAAAGCCATCAGAGCAGTCCTATGAAAATAATATACAAACCAACATTTTCAATGGACTTGCATAAGTTTAGATTGAGCAAGTCCTGCCATATGGCACTTGAAACCATAAAGTATGGGTAGAAGAAAACAACACTACAATTTATTGCACAATGACTTTGGAGTTCAAGGACAAGTTTCTATCCCAGTGATAATCTGAAGGTGGAGACCACTCAATGTTGAAGCAATTTGCATACGACAACTCAGAAGTAGCTTGTCACCACCGGCACTACATTGGGATTGACCTTTCTGATTATATCCAGATGCTGAGGATGCGTAGTGTGTTGTAGACCTAAAGGTTTAATTGATGGTTATGTGTGCCCTTATAGTAGATTTGATTCTGTAAATGCTGAAGGGAAGCAGAGATTGCAAAGTATGATTGTGATGTTTGCTCTGGGAGTTGTTGCATTTGCAGCTGGAGAAAAGTGCAACACTGTTCAGACCTAAGCTTATTGTGGCAGGTGCTTCTGCCTATGCACGCCATTATGACTATGCACGCATGCGCAAGGTCAGAATTCAGGAGCTATATATAATCAGAACCAAATAGTCATGTCTCCCAGCTTCTGGATGATGTCAAGTGTCAAGTTGATCTTGTGACTGATGTGAATATGTTGGGATGGTGGAGTTTAACCTATATTTGTCTTCTATCGGAGCATTGGGTTTAATCTAGTTGGTCAAATGCAGGTGTGTGACAAGCAGAAGGCAGTGTTGTTGGCAGATATGGCACATATTAGTGGACTGGTGGCAGCTGGTGTTATTCCATCACCCTTTGACTTTGCAGATGTAGTGACCACCACTACGCATAAATCTCTCAGGGGTCCCCGAGGGGCTATGATCTTTTACCGGAAGGGACTTAAGGAGATCAACAAGAAGGGGGAAGAGGTGAATAATAACATGTTGCCTCATATATATGGTTATGGTGTATTCATGCTCAATTTGTGCACCGGCTTGTTGCTTACACACCCATCCTTCACCTACTTTAGTTCCAACATTCCTCTTTGAATCCAAAAAACTTACACTATTGTTGGTTGTGCATTGCTACTGCAAGAAATGCTGATTTCTTGGTGATGCAGGTCATGTATGACTATGAAGACAAGATCAATCAAGCAGTGTTTCCTGGACTTCAGGGTGGTCCCCACAATCACACTATCACTGGCCTTGCAGTTGCTCTCAAGCAGGTCAATACTCATGCTTCTTCGGCAAATATGGGTTTTGGCAGTTAAAATTGATGCTGACTCTGATTCTAGGACCAACTGTCCTCTATTTCCAAAGTCAGGCATATCACCAGCAATATTGCAGATGTTTTGAAGTATCTTCTAGTACAATTTGGAGCACAGCTGTTGTGTTGAGTTTCTCACATATTTAACTACATGCAGGCTGCCACACCTGAGTTCAAAGCATACCAGGAGCAAGTTCTAAGCAACTGTGCACGCTTTGCCAAAGTAATTTTCCTCCACTATTTTTTTGTCTTTCAATTCCACTCATATGCCATCACTTGGGTGCTGGGTGCTTTGGAGTATGATAGGTTTAGGTTGGATAAAATTGCCCTTGGAAGATGCCAGGTGTTGAAGCATCAAGCTGAATGGCAAAGCAGTTGCATGTTGCATGTTATAACTTTATTTAAGTTTTTTGGATTAATTGACATGGCAAAATTAGCTGTCATTTCTAAGGCTTGTTGGGTGTATACAGTCACTCTCTGGAAGAGGTTATGAGTTGGTCTCTGGGGGAACTGACAACCACCTGGTCCTTGTGAATTTGAAGCCAAAGGTCTGCTATCTTTGCACTACAAACTTCCAGTTCTCACAGAGTGGTAGTGTTTTAAGCTGCAATCATAATGTCCTCATCTGATTGTTTGAGCATGCTCTAATACTTCATTGAAGAAAAGCCTTGAACTGACTGAGCATGTTTTACCAGGGGGTGGATGGATCAAGAGTAGAGCGGGTCATGGAGCTGGCACACATTGCAGCCAATAAGAATACTGTTCCTGGAGATGTTTCTGCTATGGTTCCTGGGGGCATTCGCATGGGTAAGCTCACAAGATCTATAGAGTCTGTTTCCTTTGAGCATTTGGTCAATGTTTTTGTATTGTCTTGTTATGCTTCAATGCTTATGGCTACTATTTCTTGTTTACAAAGAATGGCTGAGCTCACTGTAAGAGTGTCACTCTGTTCTGCTTGAAAGAAGCATGCTGAAGTGCAAGTCTTTAGTTGACATCCATCAACAGTCATGAAATGTTTTTGACAGTTTTCTAATCTGTGATGAACTTGTTGCTGGCTGTTTGTTCTACCACAGGAACCCCTGCATTGACAAGTAGAGGCTTTACTGAGGATGATTTTGAGAAGGTTGCAGAATACTTTGACCGTGCAGTGGAGATTGCTGTGAAGGTCAAGGGAGCCACAGGTAAGGGACCTGTGATTAAAATTGGCAACTCATGCTTTGGTTTCCACAACATGGATTGTAACCATAGAAAAGTTCTTATGATATTGTGATGGCTTCTGTTCCTGGTATATACAGGCTCTGTATCAGAATTAGTCAGGACTGGATGTGGCTGCGTGTCATTAAATTTGGAGCCTTGTTCCTTGCAGTGGCTTGAGGATGTTTGCATTGGTGGGTGCAGGGACAAAGCTGAAAGACTTCAAGAATGCAGTGGACACTGATCCAGAGGTGCAATCAGAGATTCGAAACCTGAGACTTGAAGTTGAGAACTTTGCCAAGAGATTCCCTACTATTGGATTTGAGAAGTCTTCCATGAAGTACCAAGACTAGATGTTCCTCTAAGCATGATCTGAGCACAGCGGCAGCAAGACAAATCTGAACCCTGGCCTCCTGATTGGCATTGTCACTGCTCTCAAGAAAAAAAATTGGAGCTCCTGGGAAACTTCAGTGTAGGACTCTGCTGCCATTTTTTTTGTTGCTCTTTGGTCTCATGTACCTCTGGAATCTGCCAGTGTTCTGTGGTTTTTCTGCATCCTTGTGCAAAATTGAGTACAAGGTGCTGCCACTATAATAGTATATTCTTTCATCCTCAGTTTGACATGTCACACAACATGGTCTACCATGGTGTTGCATACCATACACCATGTTGTTGTGCAAGAGTACCTTGTGATCTTGAGTGGGCATTCAAAACTCCAGCATTGTGAATGAACTACTACAGTTGCTGGTCTCTTTTTCTTCTTCTCTTCTCCAAATGTTGCAGGCAGCTAGCTGCAGATGGAACTCGCTGGAATTGTAAGTAAGCATGAGGGACAAGAAATTAGATGTAAAGCTGCAACTAGAAATTCTCCAGAGCCTTTTTCTTTGTCATCACTTTTTTTGCAGGTTTTACTTATGCAGCAAAAGTGTATTGTAAGCAATTTGTTGTTGCAACAAAGAAAACTTTTGCTTTGGATTATGATGCTCAGAAGAGATTTGTTGTTACAATGAAGGAATTCTATGATGCTTGGAAGCAATTTGTTTTTGCAACCAAGATAGTATCTGCTTGGAATATGATGCTTGGAAGCAACTGTTGTGGCAACCAAGAAAACTTCTGCTTTGGAATATGGTGTTCAGAAGAAATTGCCGTTGCAACCAAGAAAACTTCTGCTTTGGAATATGGTGTTCAGAAGAAATTGCTGTTGCAACCAAGAAACTTCTGCTTTGGAATATGGTGTTCAGAAGAAATTGCTGTTACAACCAAGAAAACTTCTGCTTTAGAATATGGTATTCAGAAGAAATTGCTGTTGCAAACAAGTAAACTTCTGGTTCAAGAAAACCTCTGCTCTGGAATATGATGCTCTTCTTCCAAGATAAGAGTTTATCAAACTTCATAATCAACAATTCAATCTAGTTGTATAAAAATTAACAACTTAGCAACATAATATTCTTTTGCACAAGAATAATGGATCATATTGCAAACGCACAAAACAACATGGTTTCTACTTGAATGTTTTTACCCATTACGCCCAAAAATAAAAGCTTTTATAATTTCAAATAATCATTATTAAAAAACTGTAGCTGATGTAAAAGGTTTTATGTCTTTGGCTCTGATGTTGTTCTCTTCTTGCTTCCACATCTGACAAAAGAATTCGATTTTTTGTTGTTCATATTTTTTTGTTTGAGCAAAATTTTGATTTTTTTTTGTTGTTGATTGAGACAGCAGATCGAAAGTTGGAAAGAAGTTTTCGCAGTGTGTGTGTGAAAAAGAGAGATACACACACACACACACACACAGAGGAGTTGGAATTGCTGACAGATGGTTGTAGAAGAAGACGGCCACCTATTGTACCACAGATCCAAAGACACTCACGGATCGTGCATTGCGGAACAGAAGTTTGTCACGGAGACAGGATGTGATTGTCACGGATCGTACATGGCAGAACAGAAGCTCGTGACGGAAAGAGGATCTGATTGTTACGGATCGTCCATCGCGGAGGAACAGCACTTTGTCAAGGAAACTGGATCTGCTTCCATGCGATCGAGGACCTGACGAGAGAAGGATCGGCAGCAAAATGTTAATTAGGGTTTAGTGTTTTACATCACCATCGTCCTAAACAGCAGGAATTGGAGTCGCAGAATTGGTCAGGATTCATGACAAAGAGCTGCAGCAATCAATCAATCAAGCAAGCAAGCAAAACACTCACCACCAAATATATTTCACAAGAAACTAGCCAGCAAGCTCTTGGATCTGCATTTTCACGAAGTGTTTTCTCGTGGGAGTTATGAATATTGAGTCGGAGGTTAAGGAAGGAGAACGATCTTGAGCATCAGCGGTGAGTCTCCTCCTGTGCCGCAGGAATTCTCCACGCTTTTGCCTTTCTTTGTAACAACCTGGTTGGATTGTTGAGCAAGCCGTGGAGATTCATCATCCTCTGTTTGAAGAAGAAGGAAGGAAGACACGGCCATGCATCGAATGCAGCACAGTTTTCTGGGGTTTACTGCTAGCTTGAAAGGGATCTAAGGTAGGTTATCGAGTGCGAGGTCGACTGTCCAAAGGCCTGCCAATGCCGCAGCTCTTAAGGCAGTTGCTTCGTGCACGACTGGGACTCAGTAGTGTAATTCGAGCAACAGCAGCACCAGCAGGATTACAACATTCACACACATGGAGGTATGGAAGCCTGGAGATCCGTGTTCTTGATCCGTTGTGTTCAAGGACTGAAGAAGAAGAAGAAGAAGAAGACACAGAGTGGAATCAAGAGAAAAGGAGGGCTTGGATTGTTTCTCAGGAAGCAAGTGCATGTGAGAGGTTTGTCTCTCCTTCACAGGAGTGCAAGAAGACAATTGGGCTCCATCTGGGAAGTGAGGGACTTGGAGTGCACATCAAAGGTGGTGATGAGGATGATGAAAGGAGGAAGCAGTATCAAGTTGCTGGAGGGAGGAGGCAGAGGCAGCAATTTCTACTCACAGCAAGAGAGTTACACACTCATACTTGTCTGCAGACAGCAATGGCAAGGAGCAAGATTGGAAGGTTGCCTATTACCATGCAGCAGGGTGCACGGACTCACATTGGACATGCAGCGCATGAACACAGTCATGACGCAGATGAGAAGGCTGGTGAAGCTGGCGAGAGAGTGCTGAAGCTCGGCTTATGGGGTGATATATTGCTCACAATTGGCAAAGGAACCGCGGGCTATGTTTCCGGCAGTAAAGCCATCATTGCTGATGCAGCACATTCACTCTCTGACATTGTGTGTTTCCCTTATCTTTTGTTTCTACTCTTTTTTTGCAAAACCCTGGTAGAAGAATTGATACATCCTCATGATTTCTCCAGTGGCAACAACCCTAATTGACATCTTGCATAGCCTCACCACCACGAGATCTTTCAATCTTTCCTTGATAATGTTTTGTGGTGAACACTTGCAAAAAAAACAGTCCCTTCCAATTGTAGCCATTTCTCTTTCATCTTGATGCTGCATCTGAAAATTCCAATGCCCAGATCAGTTGACTATGTTCTTGTCAACATAGATTGTTAGATCCACATCTGTGTGCATCAGAGGTTTTGCTGCATAGGAGTCATTTGTCATGTGACTGCTCAGTTTTATTTCGTGTTGAGTTATGGACATGGACAAGCTCCCTGGCGATCATAGACAACACGGATTTGTCCAGTTTTGAGAATCTTATATTTGTGTCTGGAGGTGAATGTGGACATGTGAGTTTCTGTCTTGGGGCAATCACAAAAATTATAGAAACCTCAAGCACATGCAGTGTTTCTTCATCATCACGTCTAATTGGACAAAAGAGTGGTCATGCAGGTGTTGAGTAGTGTTGCACTGTGGACGTCCAAAGCAGCAAGAGCTCCAAAAGACAAGGAGCACCCTTATGGTACCACCTTCTCCCCATACTGTTTCTCCCCCATATACATTTTGTGTATGCTTTGCAGGCAACTATTGGTGACATTTTCCTGAGAATATCATTTATCAGGCAGCTTGTTGCACAAAGAAGTTGGAATCTTGTTGGTTTTCATTTGGAACATCGGCTTACATAACAAACAGCCACACTCAGCAAAGCACTATTGTGCAGGGCATGGAAAAATTGAGACAATGGGAGCTTTGGCCATCTCAAGTTTGCTGTTGGTGACTGGTGGTGGAATTGCATGGCATGCCATTGAAACTATACAGGCATGTTTGCATACTATTATGATGTGTTCAGGATTGGCATAAGTTCACTTATATGCTGAGATACTCAAGTGTATTTTGTATCTTTAGTCTTAAAACATTCAACAATATGTGTAGTGCAGGCACTATTACCAGCAATGGCTTCCATCCACTTGGATTCAGTTGTGCAAACAACAGTGGATAGTGTAAAGGAGCATGTGCAGAGCCTTGGACATGGTCATGAGCATCAGGGTGCAGGGCATCACCATCATGGTATAGACATGGAGCATCCAGAAGTGGCACTTAGTGCTGCTGTTGTCTCCATTGGTGTGAAAGAGGGGTATGTGAGACTTGGTTCAGGTAGCTCAATTACATGTTGCAAATGCCACACATTCTCACTGTCTTCTTTCAACTTGACTTTGGTGTTTGGGTTTGTATGGTGTGAAAGCCAGGTATTCTTAATCAAACAAGCTGCATGTTTCCCTGTGTGTTGTGGCAGGCTATTTTGGGTCACCAAGGCAGTAGGAGAGAAACAAGGGAGTGCTTTGCTCCAGGCAAATGCTTGGCACCACCGGAGTGATGCTATATCTTCTGTTGTTGCACTCATTGGTGTTGGTAAGGCATGGATTCTTCATGCTTTTCCACTAATTAGCCTGCTGCTTGACTAGAGTATTCTTTCTGTAAGAACTTATGTATTGTCTATGCAAGCAGACACACAGTAGCAAATGTTTTTACTTTCTTTGCATGCAGTCACAGATTGAACCATTTACAGGTTGGCAATGTTGCTTCTTTTAGATCTTCAATTCCTTCAAGCCTGCAGTAGACATTATTGTCCTTTTTCTTTCCCTGACTATCACAACTGACCCTACTGCATCTTTCCAATCTTAGTCCTTTATGCATTGATCTATTTGTTTCAGAATTTTTGTTCCATGGATGTAACAATACTGTGTGCATTTCCATGCAATGTAGGTGGGGCAGTTTTGGGGTTGCCATTATTGGACCCGGCAGCAGCTCTGATCGTGTCAGGCATGATCATCAAAGCAGGTCTTGAAAGTGGCTATCAGAGGTATATTCCCTCTTCATTTGACCATCATATGTTGTAAGAGTGTTGAAAAACATCCCTATTTGATGCAGCACCTTGGTAGTCTGCAGTTCCATTTCCAGAAGGCATCTCTTGTAACACTTTTTCCATAAGCTTGCACTCCTGAGATCTTTCTTCATTGCAAGTTTTCTATATTTCTCATGAACAAAAGGTCTTGATTTGTCTAGCTTGCAGGAACTCATGGACAGGGGTTTACCAGAGTCAGTGCTTGGACCTGTTCGTCAGAGTGTGTTGGAGGTGCAAGGTGTGGAGGTATGCAACCAGATCCTGCACCAGTTGTTCAACTGACATTTCACTGAATCCATGGCACATTGATAGGGATCAGTATACATAGTTGCTACAGAAAGTAGGAGGTGCCCTGAAGCCATTAACCACATGTGTTTTCAAGGGTTTGGATTAGTTTGTGTCTTCTTGTCATTAATCCATGAAGTCAATGTGCAGGGAGTTCATGAATTGAGGGGTCGCAGGATGGGGTCTACCATTCACCTTGATGTGCACATTGAGGTACTCTCTGTGATTTACAGTCTGGACATAGTTTGAGTTCTATTATTGTTATGGATGTATTCAAATAGAGGTGGTAATGGTAGCTGAATCCGTAATCTATCTGGCAGCTCCACCCCAAGGCATGAGTATCTGCAGTATGCTTCTTTGACTTAGTTCCTTTAGTGCCACTTCCAGTCCAAAAGGATCTATGGATGCAGACCCTGTCATTCTGCAGATTTAAGAATTATTGTTATGTTCTCAATTCATGGGTGGTGCATGGCTAAGAGGTGGAGATGCCAATATTTGCATGCAGGTGGATCCATGGCTTAGTGTGAGTGCAGCGCACAATATTGGAGATGCAGTACGTCAGCAGGTGCACAAGCAGCATCCAAATGTGACTGAAAGTTTTATCCACATTGGTAGTTACTCAACTCCTTGTTTCATCAGTTCCCTATCCTTCCTGCTTTGGATTCAAGTTCAATACTTTTGTTGAAAGAAAGGAATGTGTCAATGTCAGTTAACAACTTTTGATTGAAGAGAAATGTATGTTGATGTCAAGCTTACACTTCCAGGTCAAATGCAAATGAATGGTCTGGTTTACAGATTTTCCTGAAATATAGGAAGGCAAAATGAAAGTTGGTTCTCTTCTAAGGAGAGTTTGCTTTTGTGAACAGTTTTACTTGTGGGTATTAACGCAGATCCGGCAGATGGATGGCTGCGAAGTAATGATTTTTCTCAGCGGGAATACAAGACTGAAGGTGGATCTCCTCATCATCAGGATGAAGATCATCATCATCATCACCACCAGAGCAGGGTCACAGATAAAAAGAAAGATAATCATATGGAGCTGAAAAGTGATCTAACTGAGACAGGTTCAAAGTCTGACCTTTTGCAGCCAAGCGATTCAACATCAAGACAAAGGGAACAGCATATATTCAGGGAGGAATTTGATTCTTTGCAGCAGTCTCAAGTGGAGCAAGTTGTTCGTTCTGTGCTTGATGCCAACTTCAAAGAGGTGAGCAAATTTTCATATGTTTTCCAGGTTGCAAACCTGAGATACATTTATATTTAATTGCCTCTCTGGATTCTGCCAATTCACAGTAATATATATTTCTCCTCTGATGCCTGCACAGTGATTACTGTTTGATATGCTTGAGCAACATGTTTATTGTAGACAAGCTTCATGAGTTGAGATAAATATGCAGAGAGTGCAATTTGTAATTTGTGCATGTCAATAGTGCAGGGAGCAAAAACTCCTGACCTGATTGTGAGAAGTGGTCAGTCACCAAGTTACTCAGCTGCATCCTTTATGCACTATTTTGTTGATCTGCAAATTGGGTGTTTGACATGTGGATTGCAGACAGTGGGAGTGAGACATGTAACATGCCACTTTTTGCAAGGAAAAGTTGTTGTGGAGCTTGGGGTCACTTTGGACAACAAGCTTGCAATCCAGTAAGCACCCTTCTGAAAGAAACTACACAACTTTTTGGTTCACTTACATCTTGTTTCCTGGAGAACACAGACACAGTTTTGATTAAATTTTGTGTCTTGGTTTTGATATGATACAGAGATGCAATGGAGCATGCTAAGGATGTGGAGCGTGTCCTCCTAAAAAATGTGCCTGATATTTCAACTGTACAGGTGCAATTAAGTTTGAGTCAATAGCTTGCAGTCTTCTTTGATGACTGCCCTGCTGCAACATTACTTGTATCGAATAAGCTCCATTATATCCATAGACAGAGGAAATAAGTCTCCAGATGCATCAACTTGACAAGCCTCATGACTTAGTTAAATTCTGTTAGATTCAGTAGGAAGTTGTTCACCTTTTTCTCTTCACAGAGCATTGATACACAGATTAAGCTCCAGTAACCACGAGATTTCTTAGCTTCGGTTCTATATGCTGTTAATGAATGATGGCATGTAGCATGTCTTTGATCATTTGCAACCTGTATTCCCTGAACAAGCTGGAGTTCTCTAAATGGTTGCAGTTAATTTAGCTTTAGTGTGGTTTATGGCAATGTGGGTTAGAGCTCCATCTAACATGCATGTAATTAGATTTGGAGCTTCGTGAGGAACTACATTTGGAGCAGTTGAGTGAGCAAGTGGCACACTCCTGCCAAGGTCAAGTGTGAGAGACCCATAATTCCTTCCCAAGTTGGATCTCAAGGGCTGAAGGTCTATCCATCTCTTGGCCAAAATTGTTGATCAAAGGAACTTGCTCCTGGGGAAGGAGCCTTGGAAACAACTGACTAATGTTGAAGCTTTCCTGAACTAAATGGAGGGTGAAAAAGAGATAGGCGATGCCACAATACTTCATTGGGGTCTCAAATTTATTAAATCCCCCTATCCCCTTCTCTAAACCTTTAACCCTAAACCCTGGTGCCTCCCAGTCTCTTGCAACTTGATCATGGTACATGAATACCAAACTTAACAAGCTAGGAAAGATTAGTGTTGGTTTGGTACTGAGATTTAACCTGGTTCCAAACATTGATATGAAAGATCCAAACCTATGGGCATGGGATATAAATTATTAGGGTTTAACTTGGCTAGCTTGTTATGCCCTAATTTGGAAGGCCTTTCAAACCTGCAATACCCTTTGAAACCCAATGAGGAACATATGCAGGTATGATTTTGCTGAATTTTTAATAAGAAAATTGTTCAATATTCAATATTTCTTACACCAAAGGTCTGAACATTACAAAACTGCCTCTTTGCACCCGGACTTGTCGAAGGCTTTCCAACAGTACCAATTGTGCAATAGAGGGTGCCATGGATTGGAAGATCTCAATGTGAGAAGCAAAATAAACAAAGCAAACTACCTTGGGATGTATAGGTTGCTCTTTTTGGGTCCTTGTTGTTTGCTTTTGGATGTTGTTCCTCTCCTTTTGTTCTTGTTTGGGATTGATGTTTTTCTTTAATTAAGTTTGGTGGGGATCCATCAAAACTACCTTCTTAATAGGTAGGTAGATGACAACTTATTGCAAATATCACTACCTCACCTGGTAGGATTAAAAACCTTCAAGACCAAAACAACATCAGTCATGAGCCCTAAACCCTAAACCTTAGGTGGGCTCAAGAATAGGTAGTCGATTCAGGTCTCAAGCATGTAAAAAGTTGTGATCAAGGGAGGAAAAAAAAATTACTCAAAGTTGATGAGGTCAAATAAGCTAGCAATAAAAATTGACACAGTTTTAGGTCAGAAGAATAAGTTCAAGCAAGCCTCAAAATACCAAAAGGTCAAAAGATTAAGTAACTGAAGGAGGCCTAAGAGTGCTATTGTAGTTAAGAGTGAAAGAGAAAATTCACTCAAAGTTTCCTGGTTCAAAGTTCAAACAAGCTAATAATTATCATCTCTTATGTTAGTAGTTTGTTCAAAGTCTCAAGCATGTAAAAGGGTAAAAGGGTGCCAATTGTGGTCAATGGAAGAAAATAAATTTATGTTTATTTGAATTTCACTTAATGAAAAAGGCAACCTTATGGCTAGTTTGACACTGATGGAAAAGACTTTTCATTATGTTTGGGCTAATTTGGAGGTGGGCTAATGTCATTAGCTTCTTTGTCAATTTTTTTCCTATGAGATGATTATCCCCGCAGCAAGGAAGTAATGTCATCTAATATTTCAGTCTGTTTTCTTTCAGTTTTCTGATGGAACATTTGATCATCGGTTATAATCCAAACAAGTTTTAACAACAATTGGCAAATGTACAAAACTGTTGGAATTGTGGAAAATTGACCAACAGTCGCCTCAAAACTAAACAGTGTGTCAAAATATGACAAAATATCCCCTTAGAACAAAAGGTGTCTACATATGTCAAATGATTTTGCAGAATTTTGAGTAAATTCATTGGCCCCAATGAACAGGACCTGACAGAAATGCAATGAATTCGCTAGTCTAGTGAACAAAGATTATTAAATTGCACCCACATTTTGTAATAATGCCCCTTCACAAAAAAAATCTTCTAAAATTTAACAATTTCTTCAATAAACGAGACATTTTTGACAGAATCTTCCTTTCTAATTTTTGAGTTGGAAACTTCGCCAAGAAACGAAAACACTGGTCTAGACTCTAATTCAAAGAGCAATAGGCACCACACAATTAATTAAAGTTCTTTAAAAAGTCACCCTGTTTTTGGGCCCTAAGTTTGATCTGGGACCCCCTATTTCATGGTCAAGTTGCATGCATGTAAAACGTGAGCAAAATTGGATGATGGTTTATAAGGCAGAAGAGGTAATGCAAATCCAAAACTGGAGGTGAAACTCATAGTTACAAGGACCAATTTCGGTGAAAAGTAGGCTTTTTGTCCCAGTTGTAAAAAGTGTTTTATGCTGTACTTCCTACTGTTTCTATCCTGACTTTTTATTCTGTCCCCAGTTCTTCCAAAACTAGTGCCCAGTAAGTAGCCCCAGTTTGGGGTACATTGCAGTGTCGTCGGGTTCTTTGATTTTGAAAGGAACCTTCAGTTTTATTTTTATTTCATAACACCATTGGTGCAAATGATTTTCTAGATTTTACAAACTCTCCAGTTCCACAGTCTTCCAAATAATTTGAAGCCCAGATTTGAAGCCTGGTTCAAGTTATTGTTCTATGTACATTGCACCAAAAAATGAATAATAACCTACATAAATATGTACTCACACTCATGAGAGTTTGTTTGTATTAATGCAGGAAAAAACTGAGGAAATATGCAATCAAATAAACGAAATCCCCATAGCCAATGAAACAAAAGGCATCAAACCCATTACTTTTTACCCATTGCAAAAGGGGGCAACTAGTTTCTTTGACAGAATGGGATGCACTTTTAAAAGGCCTTGATGCCAAAACCTTCAAACAACCTGAACCTGTTTTACAAAGACAATAGCCCCAATCAAGTTTTAATTTCGATTTTCAAAAGAAACAACTTCAAGGTTCAGATTAAATTCCGATTTTCTTAATTGTCTGAACCTTTGATCCCGATTCCCGATAGAGTTCTCCATAAAGTAAGAAAAACACAGCACCAGAACCCTGAGTTTGGTCATACACAAGGTGAGATTCGACAAAAACCTCCAAAAAAGTACATTAGTATTCAATAGGGGATGAAACTCAGAAAACAATCAATTTTGGTGGTGAACTGAGTTTCATCCTGTCTTTTCTTTTTCCTGAGCTCCTCCACTGCCTCTACATATATTTTCACTGCTCCTAACTGTACAACTAGCATAATTAGTCTGGAACCTTGTGCATTAAGTGCTGAGTTTCAGCATTTCATACTGAGATTTAATAATATGTGTTTACGTTACAGATACCATTGAAAGAGGGGATGGGGGGTGAAAGGAGGCCCAAGGACACGGTGAAGACAGGGTTCTCACTTTGCCGATAACTCTAATACCTCAAAACTTTACCTAGAACCAACCTCAACCTGCAAATGAAGTGAATGTGCCAACACTGGTACGTTATGGAAAACTCTATTGAAATTTACTTGTGTCCTCAAAAAAAATCTTTAACTAAAACAAAAAAAGTCATGGGGTTCAACTTTCCAAACAGTTTTTCTAAATAGAATTTATCCATAAATTTCTGTATCCAGTCGTTCGCTGTTTCCATATCCAGTTATTCTCTAAATCTCCAATTTCCAATTTCCAAATGAAGTGGCTGTAGATGGACGATGGTCGAGCGGCTATGGGGCCCATTAGATTGCCAAACCCTAAACCGTTGTCGTCTTCTTCGCTGGTGTATTTCCTCGCAGAGATTCTCTCGGGCCTCGATCCCTGTTTTGTTGCTTGGTGGGTTTTGTTTTGTTTGGCTTCCGAGCTTGCGAGAGATTGCACAGACGTGCGGGAACAGGTTTTGAGCACGAATTTTGATCGATGGGGGAAGCTGTGGTTGATTCCGCTTCTGTGAAGTCATGGGGAAACCAAGCTCTGGAAGTGGTAGACGAGGAGATTTTCAATCTGATAGAGAGGGAGAAAGTGCGGCAATGTAGAGGAATAGAGCTGATCGCGTCGGAGAATTTTACGTCGCAGGCGGTGATCGAAGCGTTGGGAAGTGCGCTAACGAACAAGTACTCGGAGGGTCTGCCCGGTGCTCGTTACTACGGCGGGAACGAGTTCATCGACCAAATTGAGAATGTGTGCAAGGAGAGAGCGCTCAAGGCTTTCCATCTCGATTCTACGAAATGGGGTGTGAATGTACAGCCGTATTCTGGATCTCCGGCCAACTTTGCAGCTTATACTGCTCTGTTGCAACCTCATGATCGCATCATGGGTTTGGATCTTCCGTCAGGTGGTCATCTTACCCATGGCTACTACACTTCCGGCGGCAAGAAAATCTCTGCCACTTCTATCTTCTTCGAGAGCTTGCCCTATAAGGTGGACTACAAGACTGGGTTCATCGACTACGACAAGCTTGAAGAGAAGGCTTTGGACTTTCGTCCCAAACTCATCATCTCCGGTGGAAGTGCTTATCCCAGAGATTGGGACTTTGCCAGAATGAGGGCCATTGCTGACAAGTGCGGATCCATGCTCATGTGCGACATGGCTCACATCAGTGGTCTTGTTGCTGCACAGGTAGGGTTTGATCACTCACTCACCATATGGAGTTTCTGCGGTTCTGCCATGGAGTTTCACATTCACAGTGGGTCTGTCTGTCTGAATTTCTCTGACCTTTGTAGGAAGGAAGCTTGGGATCTTGTTGGTATTTCTTTTGGCTTGTGATCTTTTTGGTTTTTTTTTCCTCAGATACCATGAATTTTTTGCTTGCAGGAAGCCAACCAGCCATTTGAGTACTGTGATGTGGTTACAACCACGACCCACAAGAGTTTGAGGGGTCCAAGAGCTGGTATGATCTTCTACAGGAGGGGACTGAAGCCGGCAAAGAAGGGACAAGCTGAGGGAGCTGTGTATGACTACGAGGACAAGATCAACTTTGCTGTGTTCCCATCCCTGCAAGGTGGTCCTCACAATCACCAAATTGCTGCATTGGCTGTGGCCTTGAAGCAAGTGAACACTCCTGAGTTCAAAGCTTATGCCAAGCAAGTGAAGGCCAATGCTGTGGCTATCGGAGACGCATTGATGGAGAAGGGATATAAGCTTGTCACTGATGGTACAGAGAACCATCTTGTTCTCTGGGATTTGCGTCCCCTTGGTCTCACTGGTATGATTTTTTGTACAAATTCTTGGGCTCTCCCTGAACTGAGTATGTTTCCCTGTTGAACTAACCCCTGTATACAGAGACATTCATCATGTTTGCTACTAGTGACATGCTGCTAAGTGGGCCATTTTTTCTGTCTTCATGTAGCTATGTTTGTTCAAATGGGAGAAAGCTCATTGTTTCTTGAATGAATTGCAGGCAACAAGGTGGAGAAAGTTTGTGAGCTTGCCCATATTACGTTGAACAAAAATGCGGTGTTTGGAGACAGCAGTGCACTTTCCCCAGGAGGTGTTCGCGTTGGTAAGCTGCTTTGCTACCTCTTGGTTCTGGATTCTCACTACTGGTTAGCTTGTGGCTGAATCAAGACCTCCACTACTGTTTTGGTCACCAAGAAATAGGTTATTTAAAATGGGTTTCTGTTTGCATGGCTTTGTCGTTGTACAGGTACCCCAGCAATGACATCAAGAGGTTTGAAGGAGAAGGATTTTGTGCAAATTGCTGAATTCTTGGATCGCGCGGTGAAAATCACCTTGAAGATTCAAAAGGAGCATGGCAAGCTGCTGAAAGACTTCAACAAAGGAGTGGAGAATAACAAGGACATTGCTGACCTGAAAGTTGATGTGGAGAAGTTTGCCTCATCATTTGACATGCCCGGGTTTGATGTCAACTCACTCAAGTATGGCAATGAATAGAGTCAAACATGTACTGGATTTTCCTATCCTCTTACCTTGAAGCATGTACACCACAATAGGAGGTAAGAGCTTATTTTCCATTGATTTCCAAGGAATGCCCAAGTTTGTGGCTGTTGCACCATACATGTGCTGTACTGTGTTTTTCTTTGGAACATTGCTCCCTTACCACTATCAAATTTTTGTAGATATGAAAACATTTTTTTCATGACTTACATGAAGTGTAATGCTGAAAGTAGCTGAACGCTTCCAACTGTAATGCATCTTGCAGCATGAGCACGGAATGTGTGGGAAAATGGCAAGTGGGGTGAGAGATTTGGGGGGCAGTGGCGGGACATGGGAGCTGGTTGGCAGGATAATGTTTGTGTAGAGTATGTAGAGTATGTAACAGACAGAGAATGTGAAAACACTGTGCTGGTGGGTGTGAAATTTCCTTAACTGAACTGCAGATGAATCTTTAAGGAAATGGAAAAAGGGGATAAATCAGCCCCTTATTTGCATTCATTCTTCTTGAGAAGTTTGCTTGTTACATTGAACATGATAAGTGGAGTGGAAACAATGGAAACTTAATTGGATGCTATAGCTCTGAATTCATAATTTTCTATGGTAATATCTGACTCCAATGAGAAAAGTAATGAAATTTCTTAAATTTAATTGAGTTTATTTTGTGGGCTTGTTCTTTTATAAAACGGTTAGGTCTAAGGACCAACCATGCTTCTCTTAAAACTAGTCATATGAGCAAATCTTATTGGACTAATGATTTTGTGAAGTTTAACAAAAATATCACAGGTTTTTAAAAATAAGACTTCCAAAAAATTGTGAACACTCTAACATATGATGCTTTTTAATAGTAGGAATAATTGGCAATAGATTGTGTCTTCTAAATGAAGAAAGTGAATCTTGTTCAGTTTTTCAAACTAGACATGATAGGGTGTTTCTTCACCTTTAGGGCTATGTTTACATTTAGATGTTGTCTTATTAATGAGGGCAAAAGTATTGTTGTCTGATAATCTTTCTTCTTGTTAATAATCCCTGAGCACCTGAAAAGGCAAGGAAAGTCCTGTTCTGGATTTTCAAATGGATGTGAGATAGGAATTTAAATATTTTCCAATTTTTTTTCGGGGACTGCTTGGGGCTTTCTGAGAGCTTTTTGTGTGGGAATTTTCACATCGATTTTGGTGAGGTTTTGATCAAATATTTGCATGCTGACAAGGAGTTTTCAAATGGTCTTTGGTGATGCTTTAATCAAATAATTGCATGCATTGGTACTCTAGCTGAATCTAGTTGCCCTCCCTTGGGAGGGGAGGGTGTTGTGAAACATAGGAGGGCAGTGTCGGATAGCTTTTCATTTGTGTGATGACCCAGGAGTTTCAGCACTAGAATCCCTTTGAAGATGTTGCCCCTATTCAAGGATCTTCACTTTTGCATTCCAATAATTGCAAAGTTTCATTCTTATCTTGAACGGTCACAATTTTTATCAATGGTTAGCTTGATTATCATGAGTTCCATCTTAGGATGTATGTATTATTGTCACATAAAAGTTATTTTTCTGGTCGGTGAAGCAAAAGTCTGTTTTTGTATTAGATGAAGATTTAAATCTAACCTTTGCCACCACCTGTATGAGCTCATCCTAGCTTTGCTACCTTATCATCTGTTAGGGGATTTTAACTAAAACTTTTATCAAATTTTTTTGAATGTGTAAACTTTGGAGTCCAACAATTAAAGGAGTTCATGAAAGAGTGTGATTGGACCAAATTTCTAACTAAGGCTTTCAACAGAGGGAAAATGTGTGAAAGAGGATTTTGGCTTTCTAAGGGTCAAGGAGGGATTAGAAGCCTTTAAAAATATCCATATAACTTTGGATGACTAATTTATAAATGACTTCAATTTAATTTTGTTGGTTACAACGAGTGATTTAATGGTAGTTATTGGTCCTAGCTACTTGGCATCATTTTATGAAATATTGTATGATGCCACGGAAAATCATATTAATTGGATGGTGAGGTCTAGTAGATGTTTTATTATCAAATCAACCAATAAATGCTCATGGTATTTAGTTTCATGGATTTTATTGCACATAACAAAGCTTGTGGCTAAACCAAGGTGGATTGGGATGGTAGGTATCAACTAAAACAAGTGTAAAACCCAGGTTTGAAATGGCACATTACTGTGCACCTATAAGACATTCAGTGGAAGAGGCTTTCCATCATGAAGACCTTCAATCACCTTCAAAGTTTTTGCTTCACGTTGTTAGCCATTAACACAACATCATCTCAAAAACTATCCAAAATGTGTTGAGTTGTAATGCATCTAGAGTTATGTGACATTTTCTTGGAAAAGAAGACCAAAATTGTGGGGGTTTTTTAAAGTGTCCATGGCATACATGTCTATGTAATGTTCAATTTAAATTTGCACAAGATTGAAAAAAAAAAGGATTTTGCCCATGCAATATTGAAGTTATAGGCATCTTGCATTCAATGTTGTTCACTTTTTTATAGGCCTCAACCTACCACCAAGTTTCTAACACTCTTTTGACAAGTCGAATCAAATCTCAGGACCAACCCTAAACCCTTGTTATTTCAAGAATTCATTTCTTCATTTTGAAGGATACTTGCCATGGCCCACAATAGACACATAACTCCGTTGTCAATCAAATAGTATGATACTATATTTTGTAGCAATGAGCCCAAGCCAAGTTGAACTAGAGGCTTGATTTTCAACACATGCCAATTTCAGGTTTTTCTGCCAGATTTTTTACTGTTCCAATAAGTTGTCCAATTATCCAATAAGTTGTCTCCACTAATGCTAAATCATTTTGGGGAGATGATCGCCACTAGTGTTCCATCCCAAAGTGAAAAACAAACCAATGAGATTAACTCTCGTACTAACCAACCTTTATGTGAGCAAATGATAAGCTAGTAATTGCCATATTTGTCACATTCTATCCAATGAAGTTAATTAACTCTTGTACAAATCACCCTTTATGTGATCAAATGATCAAGCTAGTAATTGCCACATTTATCAGGAGGTTAACTCTTGTACTAATTGACCTTTATGTGAGCAAATTATCAATATACAAAGGTCAATTATTAGTGTTGAGGGGGATCTCTGGGTTTTTAAAGAGGAGTTGTTGGATTTGCAACTGAGCTAATAACCATGGTTAGCTAGGGAGAACGGGAACCCAACAGAAATCTGTCTCCTCACCACTTAGCATCCATCCTTCATAATGCGCTGGTGGGTGCTGGTTCAGTGTGGCCGGCTTTATACATTGTACGCTACACTTAAGAGTTGGCCTTGGGCATAAGACCTGTTGGGCCGAATCTTCTACCAGGTGTAGCGACCTTTTGGTTTTCCCAAGTTGAGCTTGGAGCCAAGTTTTCCCCCACCTAGACCCATTGGGGCAGGTCCCATCCCACCTAGACCTGCTGGGCTGGGTACTTGAACTTGCACCTAGATTTAGCCTGAACCCAGACCAAAAACTTAGTCCTATTTAACATTGGTATGTATCAATGTTGGGTGAGTACCAGTTTGGGGGGTTTGGAATCATTGATTCTGATTTTAATTAGTAAAAAATCGAACTAGAATCCGAATCCGAAACCTTTTAAGACCTAGAACTGAGAGGTTCCAGGTTCCATTTATGTGTGGAACTGGAACCAAAACCCGAACTGAAACCAAATTTTTTGGAAAAAAACAAAGGACCAACACCAGGGGCTAATCAGAGGTTAACCAGCAGTTATCCACTAGTTCTGATCCAGGTTATTCAAAATAAATTAAAAACCGAATCTGATTATTAGAAACCGGAATCAGAATTGAATTTGTTTTGAAGAATTAAACCCAAAACTAGATTCCAGATCCCATTTATGTGTGAAACCAGAAGCAGAATCGGAACCGTTTTAGTTTCCTTTTGGAACAAGAAAGAACAAGAGGTTCTTCTCAAAAGTAAAGAAGCTGCTCAACACTAGTTAATTAATTAATTAGTACGTATGTAGTATCTACCATCACATTCTTCAGGGTTGTAAAGTAAAGTTAGCTCTCACAATAATCAGCCTTGGGCCTTTAAATGAGAAATTGATTAAAGTAAGTATTTAATGTGTACTTCATAGTAATAAGTCTGATCACAACCACTTTACACAATTAAAGGACATGTTTTGATTTCATGTCACCTCATGGCCATAGCTATAGACTTGGGATGTTTCAAGAATGTGACACTCCAAAGCCCTTGCACGGCCCAACTTAAGTACCCATAAATTACAATTGGAATTACATTTATCATTAGGTGTATGGAAGTTAAAGCCATAAAATGCTTTTGGATTTTTATTTATTTATTTATTTTTATGGGGGCCTTTTAAAAGGCACACTTTAAGGTTTTCTTGTCTATAGCCTAGCCTTGTTCAAACATGATTGTAATTGTAAACATTTTCTTAGCAAGTAGTTATGATGTACTAAAATACTTGTAAATTAAATTACCCTTAGTGGTCATTGATCTGAAGATATATGAACCTTAAAGGTAGCCTTTGTCCAGGGGAAGGAGAGTTTATAGGGATAGGGGTGGGTGAGGCCTGCTGGGTAGGACCCGGTCATCACATTACCGAACACCACCGGTCATCGTAACAAGCTTGTCACCTTCCACATGCAACTGGCCGATTCCACCATACAAAATACCCCTAAATACACCCTAGTAGATACAAGGTGTTGAATTCTGAATTCACCTTTACAATCAATCTAGGCCGGATAGGTGAGAGATACAGCTATGACTGATTAGGTCTAAATCTAATTGCATTTGTTTAATTCAATGCAAAATAGCACTAATTAGGGCTTAATCTAATTGCATTGTTTAATTGAATGCAAAATAGGACTGATTAGGGCTAAACCTAATTTCGTTTAATAACCTTGAATGCAAAATACAATAACTGCCACTCATGTTCCATAATCATTGTCAAAAAATCTAACACAAGGGTTTCTTAATCAGTTGCATTAATTTATACTTTTAAATTATTTCTAGAAAAACGTTTGGATTTTTTCCCACACACTCTAAGTTGTGAATTTTCACACGGTGGCTACAAATTATTTTGGATTATTTTGGAGTTATTTTGGGTATAAATTTGAGAAAAAGGCTAAAAATATGGGAAAATTCGAGATGTTTTCCAAACCACAAAATTGAAAAAAAAAAAGAAAAAAGAAAAAAAGTCTCTAACTTTTAAGTACAATATTCAATTATATAATGCCATTTTCTGAACCTGAATTTGTTTTTAAAAATATTCCAGTCACTTTTCACAAAAAAAAATAAAATTGTAAAATTTTAAAGCCTCAATTGGCAGTGTAGTTAAATAATATCTAAGTTCTCATCCATAAAGTTCATATTTGGACAGAAGATTTTCTCACAAGGATGATAATTCACATCCAAGTGTGATAGTTTTTTCATTTTCATTTCTCCACTCCCTTCTCTGTCCATCCCTGTTCACGGTACGCGAGACGGTGGCGCGCGGTCGAAACTCCAGAAGGCTGCTCGCGACTGTCGAGTCTGGAGACGACGGCGGCGTTGCAGCTGGGAGCTTCACGTACAAGGGCAAATTTCTTGTCGTGATTTTCACTTGCAAGTCCTTCATTCTTCAGACCGATTGCAGCAGAGGGCAGTGGAGCTCGAGGAAGAATCGAGTCTAGTTCTCATCGTGTAGTGTTGTTGCACTTGTGTTGCAAGCTCCGGACTTCTAAGCTCTTCAAGCTCACGTAGCTCACGGTTCTGTGGTTTTCAGACTCTGCAAGAGCGCCATTGCCAAAAATTAGCTGGAGGGAGAAGGTGGAGGACACGCTTAGTGGAGATGGGTGGGTTTCTGCTTCGGTAAAGAAAAGCTTTGCTGCCGTTGCACATTCGTTGTTAACGTCAACTGCATCAGCTGCTCAGGATTCAAGCGCTCAAGCTCCAAGAAGGTGTGATCTGTTCAGTAGTATAATTTTTCCTCGATGGCGGCTACCAGCTCATGTCTTGGGACTAAGGGCAGCTTCGACGTGATCCGAAAGAGTGAAGAGAAGTTGCCGAGCGCCGCATGGAAAAACATCGTCATGCTTAACTGCGACCAGTAAGAATAAATTTTCTTACAATTCCATCTCTTTCGATCTACCTGCATTGGGTGATTCTTGCTTTTGTGATGCGGAAATTACGTGTCGATTGTTTTCGACATTAGATCTCTGGAAGTTGACAAGAACGATATTCGATGTTGGAATCTCAAGTATTCATGTATGCACTGATGACATGAGGATCATAATATCGAGTTCATTGGATGAGTATTTTTGTGTTTTGATGTTTTTTTTCTGTGACAGTGGTGATCCGACCATGTTCGAAGCTTACTGGGACGCACACGAAGGGAACTGCGTGCAACTCACCTTCGCGAACGAGCGGCTGAGTTACTTCGTAAAGAGCAAAGCTAATAACAACGGACTATGGTTTGTGTTCGAAGGTCTTGACGACGCTATACGTGATCTTCATCGCCTTGTTGGTAATGCAGTGGTGGAAGATCGTCACATCCTCGTCGGCACAGGATCCACCCAACTCTTCCAAGCCGCTGCTTTTGCACTCTCTAAGCATCAGAAGATCGACGCCTCAACTGCAGTGGTGGCTGAAGCGCCCTACTACTCGGTAATAAGACATATGTTCCTGTTACTGCGCTGCATGCATGCATGTTTTTTTGTGATGATCGCCGTCCTCGGTAGTTGTAGAAGTTATGGAACTACCAAGTGCTGCAAACAAGCCTTCACTAGATCTTCTCTTCCGTAATTGATATATCATGTTTTTTTTCCCCGATCTGCAAAATCATGTTATACAGTGCTACCCTCGAGCGATCGAGTACTACGAGTCGCGAATTCTTCACTGGGCCGGGGACGCGAAGAAGTATGTGCCTTCTTCCAAGGAGTCGTACATCGAACTCGTGACTTCCCCCAACAACCCATGCGGCGCTCCTCGCCAAGCAGCCGTTGTCGACAATGGAATAGGGTCGAATGCTGCAGGATTTCTGGTGCACGACTTGGCTTACTACTGGCCAACTTTCACACCCATCAGCGCGGCTGCCGACCACGACATCATGCTGTTCACGCTCTCCAAGTGCTCAGGTCATGGTGGATCTCGCATTGGGTAAGAAGGTCATGATCTCATGTTGTTACATGCCTGATCATGAATTCATGCGCACGATTTTCGGATATATCATCGGAATGACGTTCCTTCAGACTAGATCAATTTCCTTGAGACTTGAATATCATCCTTTTGAGGCTGATGATGCAGAACAAACCCTAATTCATGGAACTCGTGAATGATCCACCAACAAAATTGTTACATTGTGATCTGCACTAGGTGGGCAATTGTGAAGGAGCTTGCGATCGCCCAGAAGATGGCGCAATTCATCGAGTTGAATACCATCGGCGTATCCCAGGATGCACAGGTACGTGCTACAGGCTTGATCCGAGCGATCATGAAAAGCTACAACAGCAACAGCCAGCTGATCAAAAGCTTGGGGCCACTGGATGCTGCACCTGCAGCTGATCATCGAGTGCAACCTGCTGCAGTAGCCGCAGCTAAGGATTCTGGCCATGACGAGGAGCTGCTGCTGCTGCAGGATTTGATACCGGAGCGTCAGTTCTTCCACTTCGGCAAAGCCATGATGGAAGCTCGCTGGAAGGGAGTGCGCGCTGCTCTAGCTGGAAACCAAAGCGTCACTGTCCAGGATCCGAGTGCACCTGCACACTGCACATTCATGGGCACCACCTCTACCACTAACCCAGGTCAGAATCTTCCAGAACCTTCACACTCATCCTTGGACCTTGGACCTAGCAGCTAGTAGCTCCAGTGAGAGTATGACTCAGAAATTCATGACTGAATTAAGAAAAGATTCTTGTGGCTCGATTAAAATTTTATTTAAAAAAAAAAAAAACTTTTCCGTAAGAAACTTTTTTGGCATTCCCCAGTGTAGGGAAAAGAGTGGAATTTAACTCTGATCAATTAAAGTTGAATGAACAAAACATAGCTCTCCAAGGGAATCTCCAAAGAACCAATATTTTTTCAATGTTTTATTCTAATTTCCTTTTCCCAACTAGTTGGTGTGAAACAATATATTTTCTTCATGTTCAAACTTCAAACCATTAATTCATGTGTTCGCATTATAGAGGAAATTCAAGTTCTTGATGGTCCCACAGGGAATCCTAAGAAAGTTTCTTGTGAGTATTATTCTTGTGGCTTTGATTCTTACATGGCATGAACATATCCTTCTTTAACAGCATTTATTTGGCTCAAGAGCATCAAAGAGCCGGCTGAGAATTGCCAACATTTTCTGAAGAGCAAACTGGGGATCCTAGCAAGAGCTGGTGAAGCATTTGGAGTGTCAAACCAGTATGCACGTGTGAGTTTGGTCGGACGAGAGTCTGAAGTGGCTGTATTGCTTCACAGACTTGCTGCCCTCAAGTAGGCTACTTCAGAAGACAGATTTTTCTGGGAGAACTTTGTTGTTCATGATATTGTGAGACTTTAGGTTTTCTTTTTTTGGTCCTACTTTTTACCATGCTTTTAGCCTGCTTGTTTGCTTGCTCTCTCATTTCATCACCATCATCTGGTCTTGAATGAATCCCCTGAGGCTAGACTGTCAACTTGAGAAGTTTCCTCAGATTTTTGCAATTTTGTTCATGCTTGAAGTTTCCAAATATCTAGTCTCTAGTTTTCCTTGGATTTTGTGCAATTTTGTTCCTTGAGTAATTTTCAAAGATCTAGTCTTTAGTTTTCCTTGGATTTTTGCAATTTTGTGAACTCCTTCAAGTTTATGATGATCTTGATTTTGCTGCTGTTCCAGATGATTTTCAGCGTCTGCATTAGGGTTTCTTTTAAGGATTTTGTGATGTAGTCAAATTAGTGTGATCGTCCAGAAGATAATTTAGCCAAATTTGGGTACATATTAGATATGAAAGTAGAAAGAAATAGAATCCTTTTCGGTGAAAGCAAGGTAAATTGACCCTCCTTGTTACCTTGGTAGGTTTTAGAAAGTAGTCCAAAATAGTTTTGACTGGATTTTGGAAAAGGAAATTTAAAATTGTGAGATAATAAATGTGAGCGTCAGGACTCAATAATAGGGAGCTAAAAGCTTAAGTGAACCCTAAGTTGAACATAGTGATGCTTAGCTTGTGCAAGTTTCTTCTCTCCTTGCATCGCAATAGCGGTTAAGCTCAACTTGAAATCATGGTTGGAGACCACTATCTAAACCTAAAGTGCCATGCTTAATGCGTCGTCTTCAGCGATTGTAGGATCTTCCAAGGCTTTGAACAATGGTGGGAGTTCCAATAGGATATAGTTTGGTTAACCAAGGTACATGTTTCTCATGTTCTTGGGTTTGGTTTAAGGGTTTCCAATTTGTTTTGCAACAAATGTAAGGTACCAACGTTCCAATGGGTGGAAGGTGAAAGCCAATGAATTGTTGAGTGCAATAAATTGTTTGGGTCTTTTGAAGTTGTATGAAATAGTCTTTGCTCATCCATCTACGAATGGTGACTATTCTAGTTTTTTTTTTTGAAGGGCTAGTTAATAGAGAGGAAAGGGCATTGCATTAACTAGGAATTTTATGTTTTTGATAGCAACTAGGAGTTAATGAGGAAGGCCAAGAGGCCACCATCTAGATCAAGTAAAGGCACTAGTTGGGGGTCTTTTTTTTCATAGCATGGTGCTAATAGTGATGATGGTATTCATGAGAGTTGTGTCATTGTTGAAGGTTTTAAAAAGGTGAAGGTTTTTTACCAATAGTTAAGATCAATTAGGAAGTTTCTTATTGGTGCAAAGAAGAAAGTGAAGATATTACTTTTACGAAAGACAACTTGGAAAAGGCCAAGTTTGATTTGCAAGTTCTTATGCAAACACTAGATGGAGAAATGCTAAAAAAGAAAAAATCATTATTAGCAACAAAAAAAAGCTTTAAATCATTGGTGCAAGAAATGAGAGAACTACAAAAAGAATTGGTTACTTGTGAAAGGAAGTGTCAAGGGTGTTCAAATCTTGTAGAGTTGGACAAAGTAAGAGTCACTACTACCAAATTAGGTGCAAATCTAAAAGATGTTGGGGTAGAATTATGGTTTCATGAATTATTATTGGTTAAGAAGCAATTCAACAAGGTTAAGGATGGGAGAGTTGAGTTTAAATGAGAGGTTGCAACATGTTTCAAAGGATCTTGATGCTCTTGTTTTGAAAGGTGATTGTGCCAATCATTGGGCTCAAACTTTTGGGCACCAAATCCAACTTATGTTTAGGGGTGCAAAAGTCACTAACAATCCACTGCCAATAGAGCAATCCACTACTTTAACTCCTAATACATTTGGAGTTTTTTTTGTTAATCCTTGCCCAATTTGTGGGTTGTACTTTGCTTGCAACAATCTTATATTGACATCATGTGAGTGCACTTAACACCCGTTTTGTCTCATTGTGCATGTGGGAAACAAAACAACAAAGTGTATCTAGGCCTAGGGTGTGGGGAAGCATTCTTGCAAGAGTGGCTTGAAAGTTGGGATGTTAACCATATCACTTGTAGTTGAAGAGGCCAAAATTGAAGTAGTTAATAAATGTCCATCAAGTGCTATAATTAATATTACAAACTTGCCTTTTACAAATTGTAGGTACAAATTCATTTCCTTTGAAACCTTGTGTTGAAACTTATAGTTCACTAGAAGAAATTTGAAAATCAACGACTAGATTTGTGACTCATTTGTAGTTGTAATGGACACATGTAACTAAAAATAACTTAGTTGCCTAAGACAAATGCCATAAAATAGTTAGTCACAAAAGACATGACATGGCCATGAAGTTGAAAGTGTAGTCACAAACTTTATAATTAGGCCAAAATTTCTCATCCATTGCCATGGATGTTTTGTAATATGATGTGGAACCCCAATTTGTGGTTACATCTGCGCCTAGATAATCGCATGCTACCAAATGTGCCATTGATTGGTGGTTAGGATTTAACCATGTGGTAATTTAAAAAGCAAATGGCCATAAGACATGTGGCAATTTTCCATTTGTTCAAAAAAGATACATTATAATTAAAATTATTAAATATTATAATTAATTCATTATAATCTATATAAGCTAAACTATAATATGCAACTTATTCTAGGCTAGGCTAGAGAAGAATAGGATACTTGGCATAGGCTAAATAAGTAGGTAGGTAGGATCCTATTTATTTTGTTAGGGACAAGCCTTTTGATTAGCTTATTGCATATGACACATGCACTATGTTTACAGTGCATACCATGAATCTAATCCATTCTTTCATTTACTTATATATTTTACAAGTTTGAAGTTGTAAACAAAGGATATGGGATAAATTCTAATGAAAGGGAAACACTACAATAGTACAACATCACCACATCTTGTGTCCCATACAAAAACTATCATATATCAACAGAATAAAACATTTATTATTTTCCCAAACTATTTATTACCTATCCTACTTAATACCTATAATTGACAAACTAATCTACCATATTATTAATTAATTAATATAAAAACACTCTGACATATCCACAAAATAAAATGCCTTTTGCTTAGTTTATAACCTACCTACTTACTACTTACTATGTTACGACCTTAGTCTTGGGCTCGCGATTAAGGCAAAGGCTTGCAAAGTCGTGATCCGAAAGTGAAACTGAAGAGTCACATTTCATGCTCTTGGGAATGTAGGAGGGTGTAAGGAATGAACCCACACACTCCCACTTTGGGAGTTGAAGTCCCAATGGACTTTTGAATTTTTAGAGAGTGATTATAGGGGTCAAAACTCATTGGATTGAAGAGTTTTTTATACCATTGGAAAGCTTTTGAAGCAAAGATGTTTAAAATGGGCTTGTATGTCCCATTTGAGTATTTCAAACACAAGTTTGGCATGAAAGAAAGGCTGGGAATCAAATTGCCGACCATTAAAAGTCATCAATTGCTTTGAATTACTTGTGTGTAGGTGACATGCCACATATTGTTAGAAAGTCTTAACAAGGGCTATAACTTTGATTTAGACCTCACCTTAATCAGAGGTCTGCAAAAAAAGTTATGGACCTCCAAAGTTGTGGAAGTCCAAATTTTGGGAATTTCGGACTCCCAACTTGGGAATCCAACTTGGGAGTCCTGAAACAAAATGACATTTGGATGCAGTCCTCGTGGCCAGGCACATAAAATAATATAAAAGGGAAGGTGGTGGTTTCCCCCAAGTCTGAGTCATGGTGAGTCTTGTGAGTTCATGTATGTTTGTGGCTCGTTCGTGCACCAAAAGTGTTCCAACCACGCACTAACCAACTTGTTGTTTGGTTTGTGTAGGTTCGTGTGAATAATTGACTCACTTGTCATTCGTCCTAATCCCCATCTCAGAGCTCTAGCACGCCCCTTTACCCCTGAAGTGTTGTGAACTGGGGAGTGTACCCCAATTCTTTTTTCTTTCGTTGTTTTCCATTTTTAAACTTGCATTTGAGTCTTTTAAGGAGTGTGGGGGTGCATCATACTAATGCTTATCCTACTTATTACATATATTACATAGGTTACATACTTATTATTTACCCCTTAACCTACCTAATAAATTAATTACTTAACCTACATTTAATAACTTAATTGTTTAACATAGCTAATTATTAAATCAATTAACACAAAAGCATTATGACATATCCACAAAATAAAATACCTCTTGTTTAATTTATAACCTACTTAGGTTACACACCTACTATTTACTACCTAGCTTACATTTAATAAATTATTTATTTAACATAGCTAATTAATTAATTAATTAATACAAAAACATTATGACGTATCCACAAAATAAAGTGTTTTTTGCTTAACTTATAACCTACCTACCTACTTACTTACTACCTACTATGCCTATCCTATTTATTTCATATTATTTAGGTTACATACCTACTATCTACTACCTAGCCTATCTAATAAATTAATTACCTAACCTACATTTAATAAATTGATTATTTAACATAGCTAATTAATTAATCAATTAATACAAAAACATTATGACATATCCACAAAATAAAATACCTTTTGTTTAACTTATAACCTACCTAGGTTACATACCTATTATTTATTACTTAGCCTATATAATTTATTTTTTTAACATAGCTAATTAATTAATCAATTAATAAAAAAATATTATGACATATCCACAACATAAAATACCTCTTGCTTAGCTTACCTACCTACTTACTACCTACTAATACTTATCCTATTTATTACATATTACCTAGCTTATCTAATTAATTGATAATTAAGTACGTAATCTAATTTTTGTTAAAAATCTAACTACCGCAAAAACAAAAATAAAAAATGTTTTAACCAAATTGATGAAAAAAACAATGTTATGGTGATATATAGCCAAAATTAAAATGGTTAATATAGATTAATGTATTGAAATAAAATTATATTTATGTTAAAAATTATGGAAATGCCATGCATGCCATGTAGGTTAATTTGAAACAATTAATGACTTATATTGTCCATAGTTGTAAAACAATTATAGTTGTTGTCACCATCCAATTTAGTTATTATCTATAAATGGACAAACAAGAGAAAACGAATGAAATATGTCAAAATCTCATTTACATTTTGACCTATAACTTTTGTAGTTGTATCATGCAACTATATATTGGATTAATAGTTGGTTGGACCCATCATTTAGTCGCACATGTAGTGGTATATAATTGCAACTACATGGACACATAGGATTACAAAGATTGCAATTATAAATGTAGTAGATTTGGACAACAATCACATTGTAATTGCAAAATGATGGTTGAAATGGACAAGATTTTTTCTAGTGTGTGATTAGACATACAACTATGTGTGTGACTACATGTGCAACTAAACCTACAACTTGTAATTAGATATGTGATTACCAACAACCATTATAAATGAACTATGCAAATGATTAACTTACATCAACTTTCCATTTATTGTTTATCATCCACCAAGAAACGTCACCTTGGACGACTCCTCAATTTTGCAACTAGACATGAAACTATGTGCCATTAAACATACAATTATGTGTGCAACTAAGCCTACAACTTGCGATTAGATATGTGATTACCAACAAATGAAAGCACACTATGCAATCCCTTTTTAGTGCCACACCTACAATTTTTCTTGCATCTCTTTGAAACTTAAATGTAAAACATCAATATTCTCATTGAAATATCAAGGGATTCACATGTGTAATGCTAAAAGAGTTAACATTTTAAAAATGCAACAAAACACATCAAAATCCTAAATATTTAAAAAGTAATGGACTTTTGGATCTTGATGACAAATTCTATCACACCCTACAAAATTCATGGATATGGACTTTTATCTTACAATGAAATAGTCTCATGTGTCTGAAACTTTGAAATATTGAATGAATTATGTTTAAAAAACTACAAATCCATTAAATGAATGGAATGTGATTTTAATTTATCATGTTATGGACTTTTCAAAATCCTAAAAACTACAATTATTTTTAAAATTTTCTTTTATGATTTTTTTATATGTCTTATAACATCATGATTTGAAATTGGAAATGGAAAAAAAATGTCACTTTCAATATAATCTAAATATTCATTTTTAAACTAGTTTTTAACTAAACTAGAAAAGGACTTTCAAAAGGGACTCTAATTAGTTGAAACTTAACCACCTTAATGTGCATTCACCCCAACAACCATTATAAATGAACTACGCAAATGATGCCACATGTGTTTAGCCATGAACATTCTCAGAAAAACTAATCAAATAATATGGATTATAGGATGGAAAATAAAATTTTGAATGAAGGTGAATGCACATTAAGGTGGCTCACTTTTTGAATCATGATGCCCATTTTTTGCAAAGTGCCTTTTTTTTGGAAACTTATCAAATTGAGAATTTGAAATTCATCATACATTAATAACTTAATTATGAAATGAACTATGTATTATTTTTTAATAAAAGTGCATCGACTTTTCACAATGGACTTTTGAAATACAAAAATGTAGACTAGTCGATAGATTGGAATGATAAAAAAGAAAAAAGGTTGATATTGAATTCCTTTCCAAGTTATCTATACAAATTCAATACATAATGTAACATCAAATAATAAACTTTTATGTGAAAACCCCTCAAGAATCATAATCAAACTTTAATTAAAGACTTTTGAATGGTCAAAATTGAACCATATTTTCATAAGTCCCTAGCATAGTTGTTTTTCTTTTTTTAATTTCAATTTTTTCTAGAGGTTTATATATTTGGAATATGTAGGTGGGCTCCTATTAATATGAACTTTGTTGTTTTTGATATATGGATTTTATTACCATTATACCCATGGTACCAAAAAATTTCAAAATTTTAACATTATAAAATGGCCTTTTAGGTTAAATAGGTTTAAATAGGTAGGTAGGTTGTATATAGGTTTAACATTATAAAACATTTTGTCCTTTGCAACCAAGAAATCAATGACTAGATGTCTTAAATGACTACATGATTAACAATAGTCATAGAATATTACTTCAAATCCTATGTGAAAAAAATTGTAGTCATTTATAAAGGGTGCATTTGATTACTAGATGATGACATGGTAATAAGAAGGATGACATCATTATCTCATTGCAAGTTTTCATCCATATGGCATCCATGATTGATGACATTTAGTGACATGCCTATCCAAAATATCATTTGAAAATGTGACTAGGATAAAATCATTTAAAATATGATTAAAAAATAATTATGCAAATGACATGGACAAAATGATGTGTCATTACATAGATAATGTGACCATACAATTATTTTACAATTATTAAAAAATGATTATTAATAATTTAATATGAATATAAATGGACATAATGAGTTACAACAATGTGTAAGGAATTGACTTTGATTAATATTATATATATAGGTAATATAAGAACCTTTATCAAAGTTTTTAAAAATATACTTGATGTATAACCCATTTTAAATATTCAATGTGAATAAAACATATATTATACATTGAAATAAAGTTCAAAACTTTAATGGTAAAAGTATGATATATTATAATTTTTTAAAAATATTTTTATTTTAAAATAAAATTAAAGTGGAAGTGGTGGGAAATATATAATTTATCTGTACATTAAAATTTATCTTAAATGTAAAAAAACATTTATATAACATGTATAAAAATAAATAAATTTATTTTACATGTGTAAAATATATATTATATACATAATTATATTAAATTATATGTGTAAAAATTATATATATATAATTTGAGAAATTAGGTAATATTTTAATATTTATTATTATTATTATTCAAATTAAATTAAAATATTAAAATTCAAATTTTACATCATATTCAATATGATTAATATAAAAACATTATATATATGTAATTGATTTATGATCTTTTTATGAATATTTTATGTGGATAAATTATATGAACTAATAAATTTAAATTAAAATTTATTAATAAAATATGATATATTGGAACAAAATTGTACATTATTGAAGGAAATTTATGAATAAATTTTCAATTTTTTCATTTGGACAAATTATCAATAAGATACAAATGATAAAAATTTGAGGTTTTGTGTAATGTTTTTTTAAAAAATGGTCTAATTAAAATGAAAAATAAATTATTTACACAACAAGTGGGATGGCTTAGTGGTAAAGGAATTAAATTCTATTCTTGGGGTCCAAGGATCAAACTTTACAAATGACATTCATAGTGGTCAACTTTGGAATATTTATTGAATATTTCATACCTATTTAAATTATTGAGATTAGGTGGTTACCTAGGTGGGCCTAAGTAGGTAAATAAGGTGGTTTACTTAGCCACATAAATTAGGTTTTTAACCAATTTAGGTGATGACACATGTCAACAATTAATAAGATGGAAAATAATGAAATTAAAAAATATTTTATTATTTATATTATATATAATAAATCTATAATAATATTCCCCAAGTTTTTGCGTCCAATTTGTAATAATAAAAAATAATTAAACAATGACTAAACTACTACTAATGACTTCACATATGTCATTTATGATTAATGAATGATATTTGCCACATCATTATGCCACATCATGTCTCAAATGACAATTGTTGTAAACAACTTGTCCATATTGACTTTAGGGCTATTAATCATTTTTGTCCTTTATGATTGGAATATTAGTCATAAACTTAATCATATATTTGAAAATTTCTAGTAATGTAAGTAGGTCATAAAAAGGCAAGTAGGTAGGTGGTAACCTAACTTAGTTTAGTTTATCTAACCTTCCTAATTTAACCTAACCTGACCTAGCCTACCTTCCTTAATCCTTTAAACATTTATATAGGTTACAAATATCAAAAATTGAACCCCTCACCTCCCCAAAGATAAATCGAGTCCTTACCAATGGATTACACCTTCCAAAGTTGACAAAACTTGTCAAGTTTTTTATTTCAGTTGTTTATTTCACATCATTAGTTATGTAGTTAAATAAGAAAGTTAAGTAATTAGTAAGTGGGTTGCATGATGTTTGGTAGGTAAAAGGGTAGGTAAGTAAATAGCTTGTAATCCATAGGAGGTAAGTAACTAGGTAGGTAAGTGGGTAGGTAGTAAGGATTTCGGATGCTAGGTGAAAAGTAGGAAGTTGGTAGGTGGGAAGTATGAGGTAGGTAATTATGTAGGTAAATAAGTGTTAGTCGTTTACCTTGGTTGAGAAAAATAGTTATAACAAAGTTGCAAATAAGATTGCATTTCGTCCATCTTTTAATACATCTTATGATCCATATATGTGTGTTGATGGTGTCACCAAAAGAGTTGAACATTAGTAAATGTATTGATTATGTGCCAACTAAAGAACTTTAGATGTCAATAATATTTTGAAAATGACACCTTAGTTGAGACGTGCTTCACATTGTTAACCAACATAGTTGGGTGCTCAACTTGGAAACATTGTTGATGCCGGAAATATTTGGCAAATGACCACCAAGTTGAAAAATGTTTTCAACTATATATCAATATAGTAAACAAGTCAACTTAATTTGTAATTGCCATAGTTTTAATTTGAAATTAAAAAAATCCCAGTTGCAACATAATTGTAAATGTAGTTGAAAACTTTTGGTTTAAAATTGGGGGTTTTTTTAGTAGTGACAATTTGTTCTAGTAAACCATACATTTTCAATATGAAAGTGAAAATGAAAGTTTGGTCACACAATTATTGAGAATATGGAATAGGTATAGTTGTAGAAAATCAAAAGATGGTGCCAATTAACCTCCCCCCCCACCTTGCAAGCCACAAGTAATGTGTGTCTTGCATTGATTGCATTCATGTGGAAAGTCCAAGTGAGTTTTTGGGAATAGTGATCTTTTGAAAAAAATTTGAATTTCTTAAAACCAAAATTTAGGGAATTTTTGTTGTTCTAGTGTTTTTTAAAAAAAAGCATTGGGTGGGGGGGGGGGGGTGGTGAAAAATTTGCAACTTTTGGATATCACAAAATTGAAAAATACAACCATTGCTAGGAGCTTGCCATCTCCAATATTTGGCAAACTACTTTTCTTATGTTTTTAAAACTTTGATCACCACACCCTTCTTTTGATACACTCATAATCACCAATTCTCATTTCATCCCTAATTTAAACTCTTGAGTCAATAATGTCAAAAATGATATTGTCATGAACCTCACACATGATTTATATTTTAACCTTAAACTATGTGATTATGTACATGTCCATATATTCATTTTTGTAACTTTTTGCCCATTTCATGTTTCAAATGAAAAAGATTTCAATTCCAATTTTTGGGCATTAGTCACCCTATGCCATGTTGCATGTACATCTAACATGTGCAATTCCACACAATACCCCCAATCTACCACAAATGGTTTCCATTAACCATAAAACCAAATGAAAAAAATTTGATTTACAAGTTAAAAGGGTGAAAACATAGTGCAATGGACCAAAAGTGGCACATGCAAAGTCCAGTTAAGAGTACATAGTTTTTTCAATCCCTTTGTTAGCCCTCTCACAATTCCAACATTTTTTCAATACTCATTTTTGAAAGCTCATAACTTTTTCTTAAATACTTCAATCACCTTGGTTTATAGCTTATTTTCTTCTTATATAAGTCTACTAGAATGGTTAATATCAATGTGAACATTTTTTTACATTTGATTTATTTATTTATTTTTGCAATCATAGTTATGTTTGAATAGGAAAATTGTTAGATGTTCATCATGCCTTGGGCCTTATTGAAAGTGATTATTGGTTTCACACCATTTTTCATATTCATAATGCAAACATATTGTTCTTAATGTTTTTTTCCAATTCTTCATTTTTATGTCCATTATGAAAATTTAAAGATATTTCAATTTAGAGCGCACATGAAAATAAAATAAAATATTTTTTCTTGAATTTTGGTTTCCACATGTCATATATAATATGTTTGATCAACTCATGTGATTGAAATTTACAAAATAATATATTTTTAATAAAAAAAAATTCCACATAATTTGTTACATGACACAACTATTGCTTTAAAAGTCCAAAAAAACTATGCAACCAATTCTAATTGCAAAAATGTTCTATGCATTTCACTACATATACAAACTACCATACATATTTGAGTCCAAACCATAAAGTATTCAATCCAATTATCATGTAGCATTTTATTAAATTTCATTTCTTGAAAAAACATTGTTTGTGATGTCCATTTTGGTGTAATGCATTGTGCTTTCACCCAAAAACATTGATTATAGCCACAATAGCATGAGCAATACCCTCATCAATGTAGGTTTAAGGTGATTATGAACATGGTCGACAATATAATGTGTTCGTCACATTAACAAACCTTCATTGCTCCTATAATGCAATATTCACATTCATTCATTCAAAATCATTGATGTGCTTTTTTTTTTCACCTAACATGTGAAAGTTACAAGGACATCTTTTTTCATCTAGGTTCTACAATAGGTGCCCCATGTCATCATGGCCGCATATGAAAATATTGTAGAAACTTGATTCATTGTCATTTTATTTTTCATTGCATCATGAATGGTCTATTGTATGCAATACTTGAATGAATATTGTTTCATGTATTTTCATAAAGGGGTAAAAGGAGGACTTCACTAGATAAAGCTTGAAAGGGGAGGGGGGGAAGGGCCTTACAAAACGCAAGTAGGAATAAATTAGCAATGTAAAAAGTAAGCTAGGGTGGTGGGTGTGTTGGTTTGTAGGTTTAAGAGAAATGGCAAGGAAGTGAGTGTGATGGGATATGGAGGGAAAAAAAAAAAAAACAACAAAAAAAAAACATTTCAAAGGAAGGGAAACACTGAAGGTAAGAAAAAAAAAGGAGAAAAAAAAAAAAAAAAAAAGGTTAACAAAAAGAAAAACACAAATAAAAAATAAATCTATTTTAATGTACATCATCATGTTGTTGTAAAAAAAATTTATCATGA
>Ga0116231_10001581_pt1 | contig 46865 bp, 25 predicted proteins | sample S1TSphgellanicum_2_FD_89695 | JGI IMG/M metagenome (GOLD analysis project Ga0116231, IMG submission 89695) | Host-associated microbial communities from peat moss isolated from Minnesota, USA - S1T2_Fd - Sphagnum magellanicum MG | ecosystem: Host-associated > Plants > Peat moss > Unclassified...
GAAAGTCAATTTTGTGGTTCAATTTTTGGGGTTAAATAGTAATCATAAATGAATTTCAATTCCACCAAACATTTTAAATTAGTTAAATATTAACACTAAATGTTCTAACTCAAAGTTTTAAAAAGTGGCAACTATAAAGGGTGCCATCCAATGACACAAAGTGACTTCCCCCAAAAATCATCAAAGGAGTCAAATTTGTTGTCGACCTCACCTTGGCATCATCCCATGTCAATGTTTTTCATTCTTGAATAGATGGTATTCTTTCTTATTTGACTTACATCATCATACCCATGTCAATGTTTTTCATTCTTGAGTAGATGGTATTCTTTCTTATTTGACTTACATCATGATACCCATGTCAACTATTAAAGAACTTACAAAGTGTCAAGACATTATGTTTACATGTTCATATGTATGTCATCCCAATGTCACTACTTTCCATGTCACCCTTTTGTACAACCTTGTATGATGCACTTTATAAAATTTGAAAGATTTTTTGTCATTGAATGCTTTATCAAAAGTTTTCTTTTTGTTTCAAATTTCTTTTGCATTTGTACTATTTTGTGGCAAGATGATGATATTTTTATTTTTTTAATAATTTTTTTTATAACATTGAAATTTTCTTTTGGAACTTTTGAGGTTTGAAGCATGCCAACTTTGTGCTTCAACTTTATTCTCATACCCTTAATCTTAGTCTTACTATAGATTGGCTTCTAATGGATTACTATTATTATTATTATTATTATTATTTTGCTAATAATAACCCCAAGGTCATGATTGTTTACATGTGAAAATTATCACAACTATAATTGTAGACGAAGTTTGTTAGAAATAGGCCTTATGCATTATGAGGAGGAATAGTGGACAACAAAGAAAGTTTTTAAACATGGGAAATTATTGCATGTGCAACAAGTATCAATGTTTGGTTTAGGTATTATTTGGTTCAATATTTGGTAATATTCAAACTAGATTTTAATCTTGTTCGAGAAATCTGAATTCAACTTATTTCAAGAAATTTTGAGAATTGCAAACATAACTAGATAATTAGCTTTTATTGATTAATTTTTTTTGCCAATGTCTCATCGCCTAGAGGTTTATCTATTGGTGTAGACATTTGTTTAACAAATATATGGTGCTTTGGGAGTTAGTGTAAATACTTTTGGATTTTTAATTACACAATAATAACATCAAATCCAATAGTACAAGTCCATGCATCCACCAATAATATACATTTGCTCACATTTTGTTGACATCCTTTTGAGGCACATTGATTTGTTTTTTCAATAAAGTTTGTTGTTTCTTGACCCAAAATTTTGGAAAATCTTGTTTTTTCTAGTGTAAATTTGACTATTTCTTCTAGATTTTTAGAGGAATTTCCTAAATTTCCAATATCATGATTTTTAAATAAAAGACTATACATTCAATCATTTATTTTTCCATTTGACCTTTTGGGCTTGTATGCCTTTTATTCAACATAACTCGATTGTAGCTTTTCCTCCTTGCAAATTAATCAAGGAAATATTTGTTTTGTCACCATTTAAGCATGGAGATAAAGATATAAATAGCTGAATAGTTTTTTTTCTCAATTTTTTTTTCAAAAAAAAAACCTAATATAGGCAAAGAAATGTACCTTCTAAAAAATGTGATTAATTAGAGTCCAAACTTTCTTGACATCTTGTTATTAAGTTAGTTGTTTTTTTGCCAAAGATTGAAGAAAGTTAAGTATTTTTAATTTTAAAGGCTTCCAATGGTCAACTTTCCACTATCAACAACAAGGATTGATGTTTTTTTCTATGGCAATTATAGGAAAGGCCAAGTTTCGTAAGTTCATTTGTGGGGTGGTAAGCAAGGATTTTCTTTTTCTTTCTTTCAAGTTTTGTGATGTAACCAAACTAGCAATCATCCGCAAGAAAATTTAGCCAAAATTGGCTATATACCAAATATGAACATAATAATAATAATAATAATAATAATAATAATAATAATAATTCATTTATATTTTTGTATATTCTTGAGGTGTTTTTAAAGAATGGTTTTGCAATGAAACTTAGGAAAATATAAAACAACTAGTCACTTCACAATCTAAAAATAATGATAAGATTATGACTTTTAGTGCCATTTCTTCGAACACATGTTATTATGCAACCAAAGACTTGTTGCAATCCCTAGATTATGGAATGTGCCAATCTAGTTGCTAATTAACAACCTACAAATGCACCATACCTAGGTTAGGACTTACATGGTTACCTATTAAGTAGTACCAATAAAAGATAGAGTCTAATGGACATTGGCTAACATAAGGTTCTATGGTAAGTCTTTAGATTTCACATTTGTAATGGTGATAGGTACCAATGCTCATGGAAGGGCATATTATATAATTAAGTTAGGCAAAAATAAGTGACAAACACAAGTAGGAATATAAATTATGTTCAACTAATGAAGCAATCAACCTAATGGACCCAATTTTATTTATTTATTATTGTGTAGGGTGAAGGGATGATGGATTTGAGTAGACATGTAAGGTGCCATTGTTACTTGACATCCAAATTATGGGTTTTGGGTGTCATTTCCTTTTTTTTGGTGTGTTGTCCAAATACACAAGGCATTGTGTGCTCCTTTTTATTATAAAACTTATATATGTTATACAATGCTCACATGTTTCCCAACAATGAATGTGTTGCCAATAACACCTCATTTTGTCCAAAATACTTGAGCCAACATTGTTTTCCTAGAACCTATATAGGTGGGCCAATTCAAATGTATATTCTTTATTTCTTGATTTGGTGAGAATATTTCTAATTTTGGGAGACTCCAAAGTTTTAAAGAACTCTTAATTGATATATAATGTCCTTTTTAAGAACATTGTTGGTTGACAACTAACATAATCATGATTTTGCAAATTTAAAATCCATTGCATCCTCCAATCTATTAAATCCACAATGTTATTCAAGAAAAAAAGGGCATTTTGTCCAAGATTTTTGGGTCACAATTCATAACACAAATTTTGATGTTTTCTTTTTGTAACAAAATTTTTGGGGAAAACAAATTATGTTGATAAAAGTTGTTTAATAAATATCAGGGTTCACATTTATAAGGTTCAACTCAATACCTTATTTTTCATGAATGTTATTTTTGGTTTTGTTATTTTAGCTAGCTCTAACAATAAGCATGCCATCTTCAACAACATATATAAAAGTGGGTATTTTACATAAAATAATTTGACCATATAGGTTTGAAATTGATCCATTTCATTAAAATTTTTTTAATGTTTGTGAATTAAAGAGGAATTTGACAATGTTTGAAACATGTAAACTCAAAAAGTTAATGATTGATAAAATTTTTAATTGGTCATGATTAGAAGATATTCTTAACATATGATAAAAAAAATTTCACAAACATTAATACTTGGGGAATATCATCAAATGGGTCCTTTCAAACAAGTGTGAAAAGATGAAACCACTCCAATTAAACCCAAATCAAAAAAATAAATTCATATTAGTTTCATGTGAGCAAATGTTTGAAGTTTACAATCATTGCCAATGGATGATATCCAATTACAAATTCTTATGAACTTCTATATCAAAATTCGACAAAGGTTGAGATTTTATGAACTTAAAAAAGACAACATTCTAATCATAAACTTACACAATGTGACGATTCCAAATAACAATCTTTATATCTACAAGGAGTCAGTAGTTTCATGTGAGCAAATGTTTGAAGTTTACAATCATTGCCAATGGATATCCAATTACAAATTCTTATGAACTTTGATATCAAAATTCGACAAAGGTTGAGATTTTATGAACTTAGAAAGACAACATTCTAATCATAAACTTACACAATGTGATGATTTCAAATAACAATCTTTAGATCTAGACCAAAGCAAAAATCCCCATCACTTTCTTCTTCATGGTGCTGCACCATATGATGATGGTAGGAAGGGATTTAAGGGAGGGAGAAAATGAGGGACAGGAGGGGCATCAGGAGGAGACTTTTGGTTGTTGTCACACCTTTTGAGGGTAGTTAGTAGTAGATTTGGGAGTGGGGTAGATACTAGATAGATACCTACAAGCTCTACTTGGGTTTGAGGAGCTTGAGGACAAGGTAAGGTTCCCTTACCACAAAGGAGTAGAAGACAAGTGGCTGTTGCTGCAGTTGCTGCATTCTCAGTGATTCTAGGAGTCATTTGTATGAAAAATAAGCTTACTTACTGCCCCATTTTATGGCAATCTGGATTGGGTCATTACAGAGGGCTTACTTTAGCAACAACCCAAATTTCCTTTTTCCTTTTCTTGCAAATGTTTTGCAATATAGTTTTCCCATTAGAAGAAACTGGTTTTTGAAAAAAAAGAAAAATCCACATATAATTTATTTTTTTTGTTTTCTTTTTTTCCTCACATCAGCCTGGAGGAGCAATAGATTCGTTCTTGTTACTATTCCCTTTGCACAAATTTTCAAACTCGTGCATATTCTTGTCATGAGGAAAAAGGGTAGGTGTGATGATCATCACCCTCGTGGATTTGTGTTTGGTTGCAACCTTGGGGTACTTATAAGTAGGTAGTTATCAATCTTTGCTTCTGGAGAATTTTGGTGTTGCAACCCCAGTGCAGCAGAATCATAAGGAAAATTGGTTGGGATACTAATAAATTTTCAAAAAAAGACATCAATCTAAACTCTGCTGCTTCTGGGTGTTTTCGTTGCTACCAGGAATTCATGGTAATTTTCAAATTTGCAGGTAGGTTCTAGGTTCCTGTGTTCTTCTTCTTATTGCTCCTTCAAAAACCGTCGCGCAGATATTAGGGTATTTCTTCTTGGTCTGTTGTTGCTGGATTTGTGCAGGATTGGGCCTCTTCAATCCAGGGTGCTGGATTTGGATTGTGGGTCGTCGTGGGGATGTGAGCCAAGTTTCCCATGTTTCCAAAGGCTTTTTAGATTTGTCAATCTTTTTTCAGAGTTGGAGAATCCAGGGTTCGAGAACCCTAATTTGATGATGCCGAGAGGAGGAGGAGGAGGAGGAGGAGTATTGCACCTTGGAGCAGCTGCTGCTCACTTGACGTAAAAGATAAGGGAAAGAACAAGAGTTGTTGCAAAAGCGTCATGGGTTTGTTTTTCTAGGCTGGATTCCTTGCGGCAATTTTATCACAGATTCACCATCGCCCCAGGTATTGAATTGATCCATATATCCAGTTTTTCTAATTCCTTCAAGACAGATATGGGATTGTGATCTGATTGTGGGTTGCTACAATGGGTCAGAGACGACGATCTTGAGAACAAAACATGCTGTTCAGAGCCAACAACCCTTGCAGCAGTGGTTCAACACAGCGTGGTTGAGGTAGGGGAAGGAGGAGGAGGAGGTCAACAAGAGCAAGTGTGACTGACTTGGTGGAAGTGAAGCGGTCGAATCCAAGAAGAAGAAGACATTAGAAGAAGATGAAAACTGGAGAAGAGTGGACCAGTGTCGGTTTGGGATGGACAACGTGGGTGGCCCTTGTATTTCTTGGGTTTTGTTATCTTCTTAAATTTGCAATCCAGAGATTGAGGCCGTCGCCAGCACCAGCGTCACCAGAGAAACTAAGTCCCACATCTACTTGCAGGTATGTTCTTCTCAAAAGTTTCAGTCCCTGGAGTCTTGCACAACTGTTATTGAACTATCCTTCTGTTCACAAACCTTAAGAGTTTCTGTAAGTTTTTGTACAAAAGCAGAATACCTAAGGTTCACATGTTCAGATGGCTACAGATTTTCCATGTACCCATTGGAGCTTTGAGCACCATGACATGTGAAGCTGCAGTCCTCTGCTCGACTGTAGAGAATTGAAAGCAGTTGTTCTGGATTGAATTTCTGAATCTCAAAGCTTAGGGTTTGGAGCAATCATGACTGACTGCTGTGGTCCTACTCTTGTGACTGCTTGAGGGTTTTCTGTTTTTCTTTTGTTTCGATGAGCCCTGTACACCAAGTTTCTGGTCATCAAGTCTCTTCGGGTGTATCAGCAAGAGTTAGAGGGATCAATTATTGTTGGAAAAGTTTCAAGGTTTGGAGCATTCCTGTGTTGTGATGTAAAAACCGTGGAGTGTGATAGTGTCATTGGACTGCTTGAGCTTCATTAGGTGCTGCTGCATGAATTTTCAGTTTGAAATTGAGCTCTGTTACTTATAATGAGGTTATTTGTGTGTGTTGCAGTGAGGCAGGAAGTGTTGTAGCAAGTAGTGATGAATCTATGGTTTCAGCAGATTCACAACAAAAAAGTAGTGTGAATATTACAAATGAGGAGTTGCAATACTTTATGGAGGTACTGGGAGAAAATGGCAATGGTGATGAACTGGCATGGGAAGAGGTTCTGGAGAAGAAGTCTGACACCGTAGCTTATAGTGCCAAACGCCGAGACCCAAAGGTCAGAAAGACCCCTTTTGTTTTTTCTCGTCCGCACCCTCTCTGTAATCAGGTATCAAATGTTGTAGCAGAACACTGACATTGTGGTCTCAAACAAGCTTCTCCTGGACTGTTAAAGGGGGCTAATGCTGATGCCATGCATAAAATGTGCTTGAAACAGCTCTAGGCCTTGAATCACTACACTGTGGCTGAGGTTGATGAGGTGCACTGCATGCAGGATGGAGGTGCTACAGAGTATCTAAGCGTCACTGTGTTTGAAAATTGCTCTACAAAATTGTTGCGGGATTTCTATATGGACAGTGACTTTCGAGCAGAGTGGGATAGAACACTAGTCCAGCACCGGCAGCTAGAAGTGTGCCAAGTCACTGGTACTGAAGTTGGGCACATGATTAAAAAGTTTCCAATGATGATGGGAAGAGAATATGTGTTGGCCTGGCGCATTTGGGAGGGAGATGACCAATCGTACTACTGTGTTCTCAAGGTACTATCGCATTTCTTGAATAGTGTTTTTTTTGCTTGAATGTGACTGTTTGGATTGTGGATGGCTTTGTACAAAGATGATGGTCTAATCCTCTAGTGATAAATTGGCAAACTGGAAGCTGAGAAACATCAGTTTATATATTGGCAGGCATGTGAACATCCTGATGCACCACGACAGTCCAACTACAAGCGTGTGGACACCTATGTTTCAGGCTGGCGTATCCGAAAAGGTTTGTCAACAGTGACCCTTTTCCAGGCACAGATGCTTATCTACAACATGCAATAGGTTCATCTATTTGCAGTATGAAAGGTGCCATCTTTGTTACTGTCAGTCTAGGTCATGAAACTGGGTTTTTTTGCTCTCATACTTCACATTTTTCTAGAGTGAATAAAGATCAACGACCAAACTGCCAGGCTGAATTGGGATGGAAGAGGTATCCTGCCAAATTGCAGTAAGACAAGTTTGCCTATGGGTGTTCTTGTAAGTGTATATAGAAAGGGGTTGAGCAAATGCATTGCAGTTACTATGCTTTGCACTCACTCGGAGCATATCATCTTAACCAACTGACTTCACATAATGCATGGCTGCAGTTCCAGGCAGGGATGCATGTGAGGTGAAGATGGTGCATCAGGAGGATATGGGCATGCACCGTGAGATGGCTAAGATGGCCTTTCGACGGGGCATTTGGAGTTTCATACAGAAAATGGACTTACACCTGCGTCAATATGCCAAGCATCAATCGCATTTTGACCAAGGTGTCAATGCTGTATCACTTGCTCACAAGGTACCTTTTGCTCTTCATCCACACCATTTTCTCTTCTTTCCGACTTCTGGGTAACTCTCGCTATGTGCAGATGTGCTTCTTGGGTCATTGCAACTGTAAACTCCTACTTGCTACAAAACTGACAAGAGCTCAACATGAAGATTATGGAAATGCTACAATGCTGCACTGTGGTTTTTTCTTGTTTGCTGCATTCGGTCTTATTGAGTCTTTGTCAAGAAGTTGATTTTCCAATCTGGGTTTTTAGAAGAGGTGAATTCAATATGTCATGACACAGTTTTATGATTATAATTGGAAGGAATTTGTTGACCTGTGTAGGTGCCTTTGGCAATGAAGGAAACATTTCCAGCCAGTGAACTTGTTCCAGAAGTAGTAGAGCAAATTGTAACACAGGCCAGTACTAGTGGCCGACCTGTGAGCAAATCCCACTCCAAAAGGAGGCTAGCAAGAGGACTATTATTGTTGGGAGGAGCTTTGTTTTTCACACAAGGTTCTGCGTCATTGGGGGCAAAGATTGCAGCTGTGTGCATTGTCAACAGAGCCATAAGGCCTCATGGTTCGTCCACAAATGTCTTTCACAGAGTTGCTGGGAGGTTCTAAAGGGAGCTGTGGAAATATTTTTTTGTCTGTACTGTAGGGGTACTTCATGTATCTTTTACCACAGATAAATTCTTTCTTAATCTGCAACATACATGTTTGGAATGAGGAAGACTTGTTGAGCATACTTTCATATTGTTGGGATGAATGGCAGTCTCAGCTGCACTAAGGTTAAAAAGGACTTTGGTGCCCCGTTTCAGTCAATTTCTGGCAGGTGCAGAATGAGCTGCTAGGAGCAGAGACTGCTGTGCTGGACTCTCACAATCCTTCCAATTGTACAGATTAGAGCAGGTTTTGAGTTGGAGCCAGACATCATGACTATCTGGTTCAATCATTGAGAATCCTTGTACAATAAAAACCCTTTGCCTGATACTTTAAAGCTATAAATCCCGTTCAATCTTGGCTGAAAAATGTTTTCCTTTTTACTGGTGAAGGAATAAATCATCTGAAAGTGTTTGATGACTGGTGTCTGTCATGCTTTGTGGTCTCAGGCTGTGCTGATCTGGGCCATCAGCTGTAAGAAGAATGGACTGAACATGGCTCTGTTGACCATCCATTCAATCTATTGAGATATGCTTCTGGAACATAACACAGCGAGAAGTTGCATGCCTCAGGATAAGGTGTGACCAGCCTGACATTTCCTGTTATTTGTATTGAATTTCAAAAGGGTTGATTTGGTACTATCCCAATCTGCAGTGCAACAACACCCACATGAGAATCACAACCCATTGTTCCGTGGTATTTAAGTGTATGAATTGTTTGATGATTCATGTGTTTCTTGGAAATGAGTTGTGGCTTGTGGAGGTTATTAGGGGATTTCTTTGGTCTTCAATGTCTGCAAAAGCAGGCCTTGACAGTTCCTGTGGAGAGAACAACACTCAAAGGTTCTAGAGGTGGGTCATTTCAGTAGACAGAAATTGACTGGCAGGAACTACTTCAGTAGTTGGGAATGTGAGCCAACACAAAGCACATTCTCTTCAAGAGGGCACCCAATGCACCTTATGTTTTCCTGTTTTCAATTGGATGCAAATGTACCCCAAGATGATTTTTGCAATGGGAAGCATATGTTCTGGGCTTTAATGCATATGTTCCAAATGATGATATTCTTACTAAAGCACAAGTTCTCTGCCTTAAAACACTCATACTTTCCAAGTTTCTGCCTTGAAAATGCTCATACTTTCTACTTCTAGATCTGGTGCAGAGAATCATCATGGTGCCACAAATTGGGTACTTCATGAACTTCATGCAATGTTAATGCAGGATGGGACTAAGAAATGGAAACTAAATTTGAGATTTCTTCTTTAACCCAGGATGATTTGAGTTTTATCGGTCTCTTGTGTTTTGCCTATGCTTGTGGCTCCGTGTCTACCTAGGGGTCTATCTATGTTATGGGATACCTAAGGAAACTTAGGGAATTATTACTTATGTTATAGGATACCTAAAGGGGATTTAGTGAATTACACAAAATTTATCTCAAGGATTAATCAAGGATTTCCTAAGTTAGTGACTACCTAAAGGTTATTTAGGGGACCACTTAGGACTAACTCTCAATGTAAGAGGGCCCTACATAATCTTACCTTGGAGGCCATTTAGGATAGGGGCTAGCAAAAGCTTACATAAGGTCTACCTAGAAGGTTATCTAGGAACTACCTAAGGAGACACTTAAGTCATGGGATACCTAACGATTACTTAGGGGGTTACCTAGGGACTATCTCGGAAGACATCTAATGACCTACTTAAGTTATGGGATATTTAGAGGCTATTTAAGGACTACATAGAATCTACTTGTGAGGTTAGTTAGAGATTTCTTGGGTTATGGGACAACTAGGGATTGTTTAAAAAGCTATTTAAGGTTATCTTGTGCTTATTCATAAGGTAAGAGGGAAACTACCTAGGGAGGAGACACATAGGGGTTTATGATTATGGGATACCTAAAGGTTACTTAGTGAGCTACCCCATGGGTAGGTAGATAGTAAATAGGTAAATAACCCATGGGTAAGTAAGTATGCAAGTATTCCATAGGTAGAGGAGACAAGTACATGGTCCACAAGTAAAGTACCCATGAGTACCTTACATAAGTGGGTACCAATGTTGGCTAATTATTGTTTTTAAAATAATTTTTGGGTAGGTTGTCTTTTTGAAATTCTTTTTGGGACCACATAGGTTATCAATATCATTATCAATTTTTTGTTTTTGAATCGATTATTAAAAAAGGGTAATAATTTTCAATTATGCACAAGGGTAGGTTATCAAATAATCAATTGATAACCACTTGTTATCTTGTTGATTATGAGGTTTTTAAAAGTAAAATGATTATTCTTGCTATTTAAAAATAATATTCATGTTTAAAGATTGATAACCTACCTAGATGATAATTGGGTCATATAGGTATGCTATTAAATTTTTGAAAATTCAATAGAAAGTGATCATCAATTTAACCAATTATCAAAAAAATCAATAAGTGGCTAGTAGGTTATTAATAACCAACTTCATAACATGGTTAATAACTTGGTCAAAGCTCAATAACTAATCAACATTGGTAAGCAGCCCATGGGTAAATAGGTAGTCCATAGGTAGGTAGGTAGCTTGTAGGTAGGCCTTAACTTAATTAGCCTCCTATTTAGGTAGTCTTCTAATCCATGTGGACATAACCTTGGTAAACCTACAAATATGCAAGAACCTTGTTTGTAATAGCTATTACACATTCAATTGTTATTTCATTCAAGACAACTAAGAAAAAAAATCAAACCACCAAATCCAACAATTACATTGGTTTGAAAATAAATTTTCAAATCTACATACAACCCTATTTTGCTAAACATTGAAAATAATGGTCCCTTTCTACCGTGTTCATTGGTCTTCTAAAATTCTCACAAACCTAGCAAATCCTATTACATATTTAAATATTTGAACTCCATGTTGCTATGCACTACCAATGACAACCAACTTTTTTTTTCTTATGTTTTCATATGGTTTTCAATAATTCATCATTATTTACATCAATGTCAACTTTAATTTAAATTAACATACATTTCATGGACATGAAAAAAACATGTTAATTTGTTTTTTCATATCCTTTTTGGTGGATAAGGAAAAAGAGTGAGGTAGTTATAAAATGGAAATAATTATTAAGAAAGGCAAGGGATATTTATTAAGAAAATTAATAGGAAAAGGAAGTGGCTATTAAGAAAAAAATGAATTAGTTAGGCTTGAAAATGAAGTCTTTTTTTATAAAATAAAATAAAATTGGAATGGTCCATGGATGACCATACAAAGGATTCTAAAAAATCCCCCATATACCAATTTTAATTATTTGTCATTAGATTTAATTTACTCAAGATAACTAGAAAAAAATTCAATCCATAAAATTCAACAATTTCATTAGCCATAACATTTTTTTTTGGCACCTACACACAAGCCTATTCAACACCCCTTGTATATTAATAAGTAATGTCAATGGCTTGTGAGGGGAAAGAAGACCACCAAAGTGGTTTGGGGGTGTTTCATGAAGATGAGTTGCCTTGGATGTATGCCACGTTGACTAGGATAAATTTAGTCCAAGTGGTATCCAAAATTGACCTTGTCCCATCCGAAAGTTGCCACATTTTGTCAAAAGTGAACTAATCCAATCTCATTTTGTTGTAGCCCCAAATATAGTGTTGAAGCATTTAAACCTATCATGATCCACAAACTTTTCAGCTTGCATCAATGCCCATCTAGGCAAGCCATGATCCCACTAGTAAGTTGTTGTTTAAGACCAATTGGGCAAGAGTTGTAATCTTCCTTGGTCTAGAGTGATGCCATGGTTGCCAAATCAAGGTGTCACATTGTTATTCTTTGAGCTTATGGACAAGAAGGCTTACCTTGGCTTTCATTCTTTTGTCAATTCAATATTTGCGCTCTATTAAATAACCAAAAAAGGGCACTTCAGTACTCAATCCATGTGTAGCTTTCCACACCCATTCACTTAGATCCCAAAGTAACCCATCAATAAATCCATACTAGAATAAGAATAAATTTGGCTCTTTGATTTCTATTGCACTTGTTTTAAAGCTCAATAGTTCATTGAATTAAACTATTTCAACATGGCATCCCGATGTCTTAGATGCCATAACTTTCACTCTTGCAAGATTAGGGACTGAGAGTCAAATGACTTTAAAAGTTGTTCAAAAAAATTTGCTAGAATTTCTATTTACTTTGAACTCAGGAGATTGAGGAACCCAAGTCCCAAAGATTTTGTAAACTAATTCAAGCCAAAACAATCCATCATTTGGGTGAATTGCAATAATATTGCCCAATGTATTATTGTGATGATAATGTCTTTTGCCATGACTATAACAACTATCTAATGCATTCCAAGTTCAAATAATTTTTCCATTTATGGTCATTTGCATCCCATAAATCTCAAATGCAAGACCATCTAGGTAATGTTATGGCCTTCCCAACTTGAACATCAACAAGAAGTGAAGGATATGGATCCAAAAAAAGGATTTTGAAGTTGCCAAATAAAAGTTATTAATAAAGAACCTCCCCAATGCAACTTGATTCACATTTGACGGGTCTAAAATCATCACCATGTGTTAAGTAGGAAATTTTACAAAGTGAAATGAATCTAACATAACTTAGGTGCACTAAATTGTCAATTGATGTCTAGTGGCATCACATGGCAACTCTTCCCTTGAGGTTGTTTGATTTATTTGTCCTTTTTTGTAAGAAGTTATTCCAAGGTTCCTCACTTGGCAAGATACCTCACACAACGAGTTTCACAAGAAGGGCTTTGAGGTCAATGATCCCCAACCCACCATGACAAATTGAAAGTGTCATCACATCCCACTTTAATTTGGTGCAAGTCCAATCAACCTTGCCACTCTAGATGAAGTTGCACACCAAATTTCTTATGTAACCACACATGCGAGGTTGGGTTGGGTTCCAACAAGCCACCACATATTAAATCAGGGCTAGGATTACTTGATTGGCAACAAGTATTTGATTAGTGAAAAATGTCTTTTTGCTTTCCTAATTACTAAGTTTAACTTTCAATGAAAACATCAACTTGTCAAAATTCCTTGTTTTTGGGAAATGAACCCAACTTGAAGGTTGAGATATTTCACACCATGACCTTCTAGCACCCAAACAAGTCTAACTTCTCATCCCTATAATCTTACATATTTTCAGAAGCTCATATGGCAAAAAACTTGCGCTAATTCACTTTTGCACTTGTTGTCATAATGCAAAATAGAAAAAATACGTTGCATACATCTTCAAGATTTTCAACGCACCTTCAAAATATAATTTTTATCATCAACAAAAATTAATCTTGCAAGAGCCTAATGTTAAGTAATTTAAGTTTGTTCATGCCCCATAACTCAAATTACTAAATATGTATTTAAGCACATCAATTGTGAGATTTAAAAGATGTAGCCAAAGTGGGCAACCATATTGCACCAATTGGAAGAGGGAAAATGGTTAGCTAATATAACCATTAACACATATTGAAAAAGTAACAAATATGTATAAGGTGGAAACCCATGTAATCCAAAAAATCATTCAATTTAAAAGTTTGGAATGTTATGAATAAAAAATCATGGTTCTTTTGATCAAAGGCCTTCTCAAAATTGAGCAAAAGTAGCACCAACTTTTTTTTAAAAAAAATTTATGACCCAATACATTGCTTCACGTTAGTGTTTTTTAATGTGGTGGAAATTTGCCATTCTATAAAATTGAAAGGTGCATGCAAAAGGCCCTTGTTAATTCAAACAAAAAAATTCAAAAAAATTCAAAAAATTTGATGGTTGTGAAAAGAGGGAGGCCATTTTAACTATAGAGGTTTGAGTTCCATTGTTACACCCAATAATGACAATGGTCCCATGTGTTGTTGTCCATTGTTAAGTTAAGAAACATGTTCCCATCACGTGTTTATTTTTGTCACAATGATTGTTAAATCCAGTTGTTTACAAAGGAGTCATCATCACAAATCAATAATGTAGTAGATTTCGTTGGGCCATCTTTTTAAACTTTGCAAGTTTGTCACCACCCTTTTTTCACCTTGAGATAAATTGTAATTATAACATTGTTCACTATTCAATGCTAGAATCATTGTTTTGCAAATTCATTTCACATCAAGTATATTTTAACAGGCTTGCTAACTGTTATGTGCATTATGCAACTAGGTCACTACCTCCTTCAAAGTCCATAAGCTCCTAGAGTCCAACAACAAATCCATTGATTTATTGCACTATGCATTTGTGAAAATATGAAATCAAGATTTCTACGTACAACATTTGGGTGTTGTTGATTTGGTTATTCATGATCGTTCAATGTTGTGTTGTTGTCAACTTTACACATCAAAGTCTCAAGTCCAACCATCTACAATCAACTCCTAAACAACAAACAATGTTTTTAGTCGTGCATTACAAATTCCAAAATTGTTAATATTCAATTTGGATTTTGAGTCTTGATGCAATGAAATCTCAACTATCAAAAGGTTAGGTATGTCTCATTTGTTGAATACAATGAAAACTAATTCATATTTCATAGAAACTGACTAACATTTGAAAGAAGTTTAGGATTTTGAAACAAGTATCAGTTGTTGTGTTTGTGATCATTTCATGATGCCTCCTTTCAAGATGCTTGCAAATTTCAAGTACAAATTATTCTTCTTTAGGTCTATTCTTGTTTTTGGATATGTGGAAGTGTTTTTTGAGTTTCTTGTTCAATTAATGACCCCTAATATTGTTGGTAGTCATGAACTTGAGACATATGTGTGAAACAAGTTGACTCCCCACATTAAATAATTTTGGAATTCCTAGTTCTATTGCATTCACCATTGGTGCATTTAGTTTTCATTTGAGCTCCACTACACACATCCGTAGTGCATCCAACTTTGGTACTAGTGGTGGTGAAGTTCCCATTGTTACACCATCCATGGATCCACAAAGAAAAAAAGGAAAAAAAATGAAATATTCATTGAGTTTTCAAAGGGGTTGCCAAGTTCCCTTTGGCATAACTTGTCTTACATTTTGAAGTTAATGCAAATGGTGTATTGCAAGGTGTGCACATTAGTGAGAAGTAAAGAAAAACTTCTAAACCCTAAACTAGATGGTTTGTAAAAATATTTTGGTAGGTGGAAAGCTTTGATTACTCATTTAGGTGATTATAACCATAGTAGTAAAAGCCAACACCAAAAAAATGAAGGGATTCATGCCATTCAAGGTCCTTGTTATATTGTGTAGTTGATGATCAATGGAGGAAGGGAAGAAAACAAGAAAAAGTATGTTTAGTTTATGGTAGTATTTCATTTACTAAAGCATGGCAGGCCCATGAAAGTTTTTGAACACATGAAGTTGTTGTTTGGATTTTTGAAGTTTGTCCATGTCCCAAGGAAACATTGGACAAATTCCAACGGGTGGGAAATTGCAACAACCATGCACAATGTGGTTTTGAATCAAATGAAATCAATTGTGTAAAAACCAAATTCATTTCAATCTATTGTGATGAAGTCACAACCATAATTGTGGATAACAAATCATGGATATCTATGCATGTGTATGTTGTTGAATGTTGGAAAAAATATACCAATTCTCTTGAATCTCGAAAGGCTTGTGGATGGAATCACATTTAACAACTTCATTGTCATGATTATTCGGTTTCTTATTATTTTTGGTGGTTTATTAGAAATTGACATTGCCAATGAGGTTGTTTGTTTTGGGGTTGATGATGTAACAAGGGTTGAAAACATGTGTTACTATTTAATTCATAGTCAAACATAACCTTTATATTGTTGGCATTCATTATATGGCACTCTAATGTAATTTAGCTACCAAACTCTATTTTCCTTGACTTAAGTTTGGAAGATTGAAAGTTTGCTTACATCCATGTACATGTATTATAGTCAATCCCCCAAAAAACACCTTGACCAAAATAAGCTAGTGAAGGTGATTGAGTCACGGGGTTTGAAAAATTTGAAAAACATTAAAATAAAGTGAATTTTTTATGTTGACTCCCTTTAAACAAATGTTTGGTGAGTACAAGCACTTGCGGTCAAAATGAGTGATGATGCCATTAATATTCTTAATGCTAAAACTAATTATAAACTTTTATGCAATGTGGAAATTGTCATGGGCCTAACTTGCATGCTACCAATGTTGGAAGCAATGTACAGTTTGAACAAACTTGTTTCAAACAAGGACACATTCATCTGTGATTATATTGTTGCAATTGTGAAGATGTGTGAAGTAGAATTGTACACCATGTATGTGGATGTTGAGGTGTAATATTTTGTATGACCACTTCAAAAACTTTCTAGAATTGGTGGAATGCATTAGTGCTATATTGCTAATTGCATGGTGGATTGAGCCACAAACATAAGTGGAGTAAAATACTTTTAATTCATTCGACACTTATACATGCTCCACCAAATTAACAAATCTACTAAAAAGGTTTCCATGGTGAATAGGGGTGATTGGGCATTTGCATGCAAAAATTAATGTCAAAGAACAATGCAATGGTGTTGCCAAGAGGTTGATTGAAAAGCTACACAGAAAATTCCATGCACAAAAAGTGATGAATAACACATGCATCATTTATTTTGATATTGGCTACAACCATATGCCACCACATCATTCCTTAACTGTTCAACCATCTTGAAATAACAATATTATCATATTAGGACTATGTCATCAATTGGAGTTTCACATGGTCTTGGTGCCTTGTTGGAAGTAGTTTTGTTGGATCAACAAGTTTTTACATTTGTTGTCACAATGCAATTTAATGCCACTACTGCTAGGCAACCCCCTATTAACCTTACAATTTGAATGTGGAGGTGTTTGCAAACTAACTAAGTTTTGAAACACAAGCTATTTAAGTACCTAAAACTTGTTGAATTGACAATTGTGGTTGTTCTAGAGAGTGTGGAGGACGAATTTATGTTCTCTACACTTACTTTCATGAAAAGTAAGTTGAGGAACGGGTTGACTATGCACCTTGATCTAGTTGTTTGAATGTATGCCCAACAATTTTTTAGTCTTGAGAGCTTTCCATTTTATACTACCATCACTTTGTGGAATGATGAGAAGTCTTGCTATGGGGTGGAGAGGTAGCATGGAATTTTCCATGGGTTGGTGGTTGGCCATTGAACGGTTTGAATTCAGCCCTAACTATAAGTTATGAATGTGTTTTAATTTGTCATGTCTATTCATAGATAGGGATTTCGGTACTAATGTGTTTTTGTTTTGTAGGTCTACCTTCCATTGCAATAGGGAAAAGTTCATTTGTATGGACTAGGGTTCAATCCTTGGAAAGCATGTGGTGAATTTTGTTGACACAAAATGAATCTTCAATGAAAGTAACTATTTGGAATTTTAGGGTTTTCTACTTTGAGGTTTGCATTAATCTTACTTGACTTTTAGCCTTTAGGGTCTTGACTCCTTCCACTTTGTTGTGAACAAACATTCTTAAGTTATTTACTAGGATTCTTGTCCATGGATCCATTGTTGTAGTTTTTCAACATCCACACGACTTATGTTTGATCCTTGCCATATCTTGATTCTTGAGGGTTTTGAGCTTGTCAAATTTGTTGAAATTTTATGTCTAGAGTTTGAATGTGTTTTGCATAGCAAGATTTTGCATCCTAAGACCTAGAGCCAACAAACATAAACATACATAATATTGTTTGTTGTTCGGTAACTTTTAATTTTGTTAGAAACATTGCAACCTTCTACACACACTTATGTGGAAGACAAGAGTTAATGACAAGTTGTTAAAGCTTTTGAGGTTGTTTGTAGTAATTGATTCATGCACTATTTGGGAGCTAATTGAGTACTGGCTGGTCATGGCAGTTCATCACTATAGTTTATTGCTGATTACAATTTTTTTGTTTTATAATCTATTACCTAGAATTTTTCGTTACATTTGGGTATGGTAATGAACTTCCATTGTGATTGTTCAATAGTATCCAGAAGATGAAGAAGGGGAGCTGCATATGATCAGTGATGAAGTCCAAGGGGAGCACTTGCAGGCTCAAGAAGTTGCAACCACAAATCTTATTGCACAAGATCTTCCATCTGTAAAGAAAAGGTCTAGCTTCTGTGCAGATGTTATTTCCATCTGATGTGCATTTTGCTCCTTATTTTTCTTGTGACGTTTCTCTGTGCTGAGGATCTTTGCTGTAGCAAGAGGTCTGGAGGCAGGACATTAACGAACATTGTGGATGAAGGAACCTGGAGAGGATTGACTTTTCACAGTGTGCAAGTTGAAGGGGTTTACGGTTTAGGGTTCCTGCCTTCCCTATTCAGGTGAACTACCAAGGGTTTAGCCAAGGGTATGTACTTCAACATTGTGTCAAAACTTGCTTCAATTCAGACCTTATGATCGAAAGAATGTCCAATTTAGTTTAGGGTTTAGAGTTTATGATCATATCATGTTTAAGCGGACCAGAATGTGGCTGTTATGACTTTAGCACCGAGCAGTTTAATTTATTGAATAGTTTGCTCTGGGAGTCTGCGCATTTGGTGCAGTACTCCAGCTGCCTCAGCAAATAGCCTGCAATAGCAGAGTCAGATGAGTCAAATTCTGGAGTGCCCGTGTTTGACAGAGAATAATTTTTGCTCAAGAAAGCACTCTGCAGAAACAATACTGTGGAATGCACAATTTTTCTGCAACTAGTGTGCAAAAGGGTATCTTAGCTAAATCCAATTTTCTTACACTGGAATGGCTTTGTTCTACAATCCATTCTCTGTCATTCCATCCCATATTGAAGAGATTACACCATTGCAAAGAGGCATACTTGAGACATAGATGTGCTGTTAGAACCTGCTAGAGAAAGAACACAGATACCATACTTTCCCTGCTATAGGCTGTGGACCTTGCACCCCATCCACACTGTTCCATAAAACCTTTTCATAGACTTACATAACTTAAGAGTTTACAACAGTACATCCACAGAAGAAAATGCAAGCTTATCAATACCTCCTGGTAGGAATGACCATCACTGGGAATAGCTTTTGCAAAAGACTGATGGGTATCACCCATGTCATGGTCTACATAAATATCCACAATCTTGCGTGCAGCAGCCCATACACACACAGAACACCTGCTAAGGAAAGATGACCAGCATTAACCCCATAAGCCACACATTCTCCCCCACACAAGGTACTACAAGGTACCTTCTTATGTCTTCTTTAAACTCTTAGGATTGAAAAAGTTCATGAACTTTTGACTCCACAAGACGTCTTATATATCTCCCAAGATTCCAAGATACCCTACACCTAGTGCTCCTTCAAGCAATCCTGTCTAGAAACTGAGGCCACAAAAACAGAGAAGAACAGAGATCTTGATCACTCTTCTTTGATCAATGCACATCTACCTGGGATAGGAGTTCCTTCGCCCTGAATTCTTATTACTCTGGTTCTTTGACTCTGAGGGCCTTACATTAAGGTCCGACTAACTGGAAGAGGAAGTAATTCAGTAATGACACAATTCTCTCTCACCTGCCAAGTCTCAAATCTCATCCCTTGCACTGCATAGCTTTCATGATTGGCAACCTACATCTTTCTGTTAGACCTGTGACCAATTCAATTAAAAGGATCACAGCTTTCACAAATGCAATATAACATGTTTCAATTCATGTTTCAGATACTTTTGCAAATCAGAACTTATGTTTCTGAAGCAGTTACTTCCTGGTTACTATTGGAACCAAATTTCATGTTTTTACAAATCAACTGACAAGTTTCAAAAAATTGAATTCCAATCCTTTGCATTTTGCATGTGCATATTTGTCTTCTATGGATGATAATTCCATTTTAGATGTTTCTAAGTGTATTTTTCTACGTCTATGCTTTTAAGTCTATGTTTATAAGTATATATTTCTAAGCCTATGTTTATAAGTATATGTTTCTAAGTCTCATGATCTTCTCAAGATCTTGTTTCTCTTATGGGCCATATCTATGTTTAACCACTATGGGTTCTACAAGGTCCCATATTCTAACTTCACAACAAGTTCTTAAATTTAAAAATCCATGTTTCAAAAGAGCATGTTCTTGTGCAGATTCCTATTCCTTTTATCTCTCAAGTTAACATCAAGTTTCTAAATGATGTTTCTGTTTATATTGGTTGGTGTTTTTGAAGCATGTTTCTATTGATGTTGGCTATTGAATGTCTATAGTCGCAAAGGGGAAACATGATTAGTATTTGAATAAGAGCACCCAATTTAAATTTTTTTTTGGATTGCCTCATTCCCTAACTAGAAAAGAAGAATGCCACCTTCAAGCTCAATGTATGAAAATTGCATTGATGAGAGTTCATCAAAAAGTAATAAATAAAAGATTAATCAAATAAAACCTTATAGAACAACATTACAATATATTCTTGATTTTTATCATGTGTTTACCATGTTTTGGATTTTCTTAGAATTAGTTTTAGTTTTAGTTTAACATCTCACTTAGAAGAACATTGTTAATATTGAGTGTATGAATTAGAAGAAAATAGAATAAGAAACAAGCTACTCATGAACAAATAGAATAAGAAACAAGCAACATCACATCTTCCATATACTTGATCACTTTCTCAGGTTGATTTCTATGTTTCTATCATGTTTCATAATTCCTTAGTATTAGTTTTAGTTTCGGTAACTATGTTTCTATGATGGTTCATATGATATATTCCAAGCCTATCGTCCACAACATAGTAAATTTCATCAATTGTAAGCGATAAATTTGCAATATTGCAAACAAGCAACTCCTTGTTTAAAAGCATGGTGGTTGAAGACTAGTGTTAATATTCAATATATTTATTATCGAGTGTTCATTAGAATTTTTTTCTAAAAAAAACTACTAATGATGTAAAGACTTTTAGAACATTAATACATCTATCATATATTTGATTACTATCTTGGGTTGATTTCTATGTTTTTTTCATGTTTTGTAATTTCCTATATTGAGCTTTAGTTTTGATAAGCTTGTTTCTATCATGTTTCATAGGGGATTTTTGAAACCCATGGTCCACAGCATAGTAAATTCCATGATTTGTAAGTAATACCTTTACAATATTGGAACCTAACAACACCTTGTTCCAATGGTGGTTGAGGAACACTATTAATATTCAGTGTTTGTATTATCGATTGTTCATTAAAACAAAACATGAAAAAAAACAGGCTACTCACGATGTAATGTCTCTAAGAGCAACATTAAATCTACCATATATTTGATATTTGTTTTGGGTTTATTTTTATGTTTCAATCATGTTTTGTAGGTTCCTAGGATTAATTTTGGTCTTGGTATGCATGTTTCTATCATGTTTCAGATGATATTTTCCAAACACATAGTCCAAAAATATTTAATTCCATCAATTATAAAATATACTTTTGGAATGGCAGCGAGCAATGGTTTGTTCCAAAACGTGGTGGTTGAAAAACACTATGAATATTTAGTCCATGAATTAACTATCGTTCATTAAAATGAAACATTCATCACAAAATAAGAAGCAAGCTACTCATGAAATTTTCTTAGAGCAACATTACATCTCTCATATATTTGGTCATTGTCTTGGGTCAATTTCTATGTTTCTATCATGTTTATCTCATATCAACATTACATTTGTCATATACAATTATTGACTAATGATTAGAATAAAACATTTATCATAAAGTAAGAAAGAAACATCTTTGTTTTAATAATATGTCATGTGTTTCTAGGATCAATTTATGTTTCAAAATTTATGTTTCAAAGGATGCTTTACAAACTCAGGGTCCATAGCATAATATATCCCAATATATAAGAGATGTCTCCACAGTATGGGCAATGAACACTGGCTTGTTCCAAGGGGTTGTGGTTTAAAATTATTTGGAAGAACATTATAGAAAGGCATGATCTTAGCATGGTTTTGAACAACAAAGTTTCTATTTCTATCATGTTTTGTGTCATGTTTTGTGGGTTTATAAGTTTTGATATTCTTGTAGTTTTGAAAAATATGTTTTTTTATTAGTTTCCATCATGTTTTTTACATGTTTCATTTTCAGCTTTGTATAACAAGGTCCTATAATTTTTTGTTTTATGTTTTCAATAATTTGAACTTTTGTTTTTCATTGAACTTCATGAGACATGTTTTATATGGTTTTGATTAAAATTTTACCATGTTAACATGTTAACATCTTTCAAATGTTTTGAAATATGTTTATTTGATTTTTTTTCATATTCCAGGGGCATATGTTAGATTATTATTCGAATCAATACAACAAAATCGCAGATGTAACCAAGTTGCAATACATCACCTTATGCTCTTGGATGGTTGAGGGTAAGTTGATGTTATCCCTCACATTGTCCAGGAACACCCAAGTGCTGGGGGAGGAACATTGTAATAAGATAACAATGATTCGTTCACAAAAAACATATCTGAAATAATAATCAATAGATGGCAATTGGATAGACTATAACATTTCTTTTAAACATTCACTTGCCTTTCGTCAATCATTGTAGAGTGTTTCGGATAGAGTTTATACAATTAAAACTAGAAACATAACAAATCTATGTACAAAAAACTAGTTAAAAACATTGGTTACGACTTGAAGGAAATGGTATTTGAAAATTACCATTCAACTGTATAGTCAAAACTTGTGTATAGAAATAGGAAACCTTTAAAGATGTTGGAACATGGGTTAAACCCTAAACCAAATAATATCTAAAAATTACAGTTCACTAGATAGTCAAAACATATGTCTAGAAATTAAAAACCTACAAAGATGTTGAAACATGTAGCTGGAACTTGTTTCTATTGTAATTGGTCATGTTTTGAATGTTACATTATATCGACTCACCTCCTTAATTAGAAACAAGAAGGGAACCCATACTTCCCTTGTTTAGGAATGTTGCCACTTACGTTTTTGCAAGACTACTCCCAATGCACTTGGATGTTTGAAAGTAACATATGAAAAAACTCCGAAACATTATTTAGGAACACCCAAGAGTTGTGGGAGAAGCATTGCAAGCTTATAACCTAGTATCCATACTCCAGAAACAAGTGGATAATTGTAAAAAAATGTTTAAAGAAACAAAAAATTCAAAAACCTAAACAATAACAAGGTAAATGAACAAGTAGAGAACAATAAAATAACACCAAACAACAAGACAATGTAAACCCAACAATGTAAGAAATGAACATGATACAAGTGGATTGTTGTAAACAATGTTCACATAAACAAAAGAAAAAGGGTTTAATGAACATGATACAAGTGCATTGTTGTAAAGAAATGTTTATGTAAACCAAAAAAATTGGAAACCCAAACAACAAGCAGGAAATGAACAAGTAGAGAATAATAAGACAACAACAAAGAACAAAATAACACAAACCCAAACAAACAACATGGGAAATGAACATAATAAAAGCAATAAACCCATCTTCTTTGTGAACAAATATTCGATGTGCAACTTTTCAACCTTTGACACAACGTGTTAATCGCTAGAAATAATATATAAACCAATATCCACCTGCAAACACCAAGAAGCCTTAATAGGGTGAAACAAAACATGTTATTGGTTTAAAAAATTGTTCATGCACAACACTGCTGTGCTTCAAAGGGAAAAATGGGATATGTTTCGAAGGCTCAAGTTGCTTGGACATCGAAACGCGTGTTGGGCCACTTGCCGAAATGTGACACGTTTCAATGGGTGGTAGCTTTCAAGGTTTAGGTTTCAAGGCTCATGTTTTGTGGCACACGATTTTCGATAGGTCGAAATGAGCACTGGGTCACCATCAAAACATGACATGTTTTTGTGTCAATTTGCTCTGGGGCATGTGTTACCCATGCATGGAAACCCACATCAGGTTGCCTCAAAGTGAATGACACATTTAGGACTTGTCATTGAAATAATGTCAAGGGGTCTAGGGGTGGGTTATCCATAACTAGTTTTTTTTTTTTAAAATTTTTTTTGTTTGTAGCCAAAGTGACAATTATCCATTGGAAGATGTAGGAAAAGTGGCAATCATCCTTATGAAGATTTAACCAAATCTGGTTATAAACCAAGAAATAAAGTACAAATCTTTCCTATATTTTTGGCTACAAAATGAAAACAACCAAGTACATAAATCTGGCAATTTTTACACTTTCTTTTTTCTAACTTCTAACCATTGAACATCTCCAAAATCACTTTGCCCAAACATGTACAAGTATAATGTATTCACTCCGAACAAAGAAACATAGAAACATCAATATTGATTAAGCCTATTTAGGTTCCAAGAGGACAAGATTGGGCAAAGCATATGGGACAAAGTGATATGCTATTGGGAACTTGAGAAACATGAAGGGAACTTCATTGGAACACATTGGGAACACAAAAACCTTGCCCCCCAAAAAATTACATATATATATAGAATAATTCTGTCATTGAAAATCAAGAAAATTCAAAACTATTTTAAAAAGAAAAATTGGGACACAATTTTGATATTATTGGAAATTGCTCAATGAGAAAGATTTTATGGAGGTGATTTCATAATTTTTGAAAAACCTAAGATGCACAAGATATGAACTTTTTGAGTAATTTTTGTGACTAAAAAATTAATTTAAAATCTAAAATATTTCTTTCACAATTGAGCTCTATGGTCAGGGTCCTATTCACACTTGGAGTGGTTACACAGTCATGTAGGCATTTGGGCCAACAGCACTTGCCACACCAGTAATAATGAAGAAGGTGAGGCCCCCCTCCCACCTCAACCAAGAAGGTGCCACTGTCAACCCCCCAACTCTATAGTGGAAAAAGCTTTGCACTAGAATTGCAAACTATGTAAGGAAGAAGAGTAGTGACAACATGATGACATCAATGCCTTGGAAGTTTACACTTAGAATTCCCCCAGTTGGTGTCACTAGATATGCACTACAAGGCTGCATGCCATGCTGATGGGCCCAGTGTTTGATAACCATTAGGTGGCTATCACTGAATCTCAGTAATTTTTTTTTTGCCAACCAATTTTGCCACTTTATTTCAACCAAAAAAAATTTTTTTGGGGGAAAATTGTGTTTTTTTTAGTACAAATTAAACTCCAATTTTGATTAATTTTTGGAAAATTTTGCCAAAATTTCAATCTCATAATTTTTTTAAAAAACCCAGCAAGTACTGAATTCTGATGTCACCAGTTTTTGTATGTTTTATAAGCACCCAGTCAACCCTCTTCGGGAGTAGGGTACCTACTGATAGGATGCCTACTGATGTCAAAACCCTAAACCCTTAAATTTGTTGCTCACTCACAAATTGTGTTTCCACAAAGGACCAAGCTCAAAAGAGACACCACTAGAATTAGGTTTCCTCAACTTTCCCTCAAAAAAAAAAGCCTAAAAAGAAAGGACCCCACCCCACCCACATGACAAGATGCCCTTACACAGGCTATGCATCAACCAAATCTGGTTTGTTGACTCAGATCTGTGGTGCATCTGCCTAAGATTATGGGTTTTATCAGTACCGGAAGCTCAGAATCTGTTGTCTGGTTTTGGCCCATAAAGCTTAGCTAGCTATGAACCTGAAGATATTATAACAAGCCTGGGCCATGGTTGCAAGCATGAGAGCTAGTAGGTTTTTATGTGTGTTTCAGCTTTGAGCTTGTTTGTCACATGCTAGATTGAATTTTGAAGTTTTCTTTTTTGTTTTGTGAAGGGGAGAAGAAGGAGCAGAAGAAAAATAAAAATGTTAAGCAATAGAGCAGTTGTGGTGCAGAGGTTTGATACAGAGAATCTTGATGCTGGACTAGCATTGGTGACAAAGCTTGTGCCAGACGCAGAGCCTGGTCATGTGGTTGTTCACATCACTCTACGTCCTGTACATCCTACTGATCTCAATATCAAAGGATATTCAACCTGGACATCTGGCTCTTTCACTCCTGGGCCAGAAGGCTTGGGGATTGTCCATGAGGTTGTAATAAGCATCATGTCATTTCTTCCATCTGGCTGCAAATTAGGTCATTCAAAAGGCTTGGCTCTTGTGGTTGCTTTCTTTCAGTTGCTCTTGTTCTCTCTGTTATGGAACCAATCCTGATGAATACAAAACCCAGTACTAACTGCCTGCCCTCCCTTACTTGCTTTTCAATGTGGCTGCTGCACAGGTTGGAGAGGGAGTGACGGGAGTGGTGAAAGGGCAAAGAGTGGTGGTATTTTTCACAGTAGAGAATCTACCAAATGGTGAGGGTTCATGGCAGGAGTATGTTTCAGTCCGAGAAGATCTCATATGGGTTGTACCGGACTCAATTTCAGATGAAGATGCAGCTCAATTTGTTATCATTCCATGGACGGTGCATGGGATGTTGAGTGATCTTCAAGTACCCAAGGGTGAATATGTGTTGCAGACAGCTGCAGGTTCGGTGCTTGGTCGTCAATTCATCCAACTTGCCAAACATTGGGGAATCAAAACCATCAATGTCGTGCGCCGTGCTGAACAAAAGGATGAATTGAAAGCTCTGGGTGCAGATGAAGTCATATGTTCAACTGATGAGGATGTACCAGCCAGAGTGAAGGAAATCACAGGGGGTAAGCTTGCATATGGTGCTGTTGATGCAGTAGCTGGCAAACTCACAAAACAAGTCACTGCCAGTGTGCGAGATGGAGGTCAAGTGTACATATACGGAGTTTTGGGAGGCTTTGATGCAATTGTGGGTGTGGGGGATCTTTTCAGGGGTGTTTGTGTATCAGCATGGTTTGTCTACCAAGAGCTGAGCTTCCCTGCAAGGCGCCGAGTGTTCATAGATGAAGTTTCTAAGCTCATTGAAGACAAAATCATCGTACCCACTGCAGGTGAGACTTATGAACTTGCTGATTTCCAACTTGCACTTGAGAAGACTGGACAAGTTGGACGGGGCGGAAAGGTATTCCTCAAGAATTGAAACCTATTTTCTTCCAAGCATGGAACTAAATTTACCTCCTACAAAAAGTTAGGAAGATGAACATCATACATTTTGTGTGTGTATTTGTTTGTTCCTTTAGAAAAGCAACTTTTCAACTCTAGCTTCTATTGGTACTATTAGTCTTTCGTCTGGTACTATTGATTGCTGGTCCTTATTGACACCCATAAAGAACTCCATTAGCAAATGTCATATGTGTATAGTTTTTGGGATACAAGTAGAAGTCTTATATCTCTTGTGTCTCATAATCGATAGAATAGTTCTAATTGATAGATATACCCATTTGCTCCAAATAAAACTATAAAGAGTAATGTTAAGAAGGTTCGATTCTTAGAAATGTGTCCCAAAACCTAATTCATCATTCTATATACTTTCTGATATAGGATATGTTGATAAAATATCCCACAAAATTGTGTTAGTTGTGTACTTAAGGGGAAGGTGAAATATAGATCTACATACCAAAAATGTAGACCAACAATAAAAAGAGATTTTCACTCTAGCATCCTTATCCTTGTGACTTGTGGATATATGGAGCTTTAGGGAGCTATATATTTGGGAATCTTGCTTGTTGAACATCTTTATCCTACTTATGTAGTGCAAAAAATGCAATTTTTGTTGTATTCAACTCTAAATAGGTCTAAACATTAAAAAACTCCTTACTAATAGTAATTAGAAGTTTTTTTTTCATTGTTGACTTATCTTAGATGTGCATTGTTTAAGCAAAAGAACGTGGAAATGTCATGTGATATCACTCACTACTTGAGGATGTGAAATGCAAAGGGAGAACACTAAATGCAAATTACTTGGTAATACACTCAATGTTATATTTCATTCCCCACATTTTTGGGCACCTTTTAGACAATTGGTCTTAAACTTCCATGCAAAAGAAGAGTTATATGATTGAAATGTTTGCATGTAATTGTCCAAGGCAATATTCATGGGCACTACATTAGCAATAAAAGGCTTTGTAAGGGTTAACATTTGGATTGTTTTATCAATGAGTTGTGTTAGGAAGCCTTTAGTAATTTTGTGAATAATAATATTTTAGGGGATTTGAAACATGTAACCTAAACATGTGGTTAGAAATTCCATTTTGGTGGAATTTTAAAAACTTGCAATGGTGGAAAATAGCCCATGTTTTTTTTATAAAAAAATCACTTCTTTCATTTTCACTAAGTACTTAATAACAATGGGTATTGTTAGGATCACCCTATAAGACTTCCTCGAACGAGGTCACACCTACGAGAGTCGTATAAGGACTTCCATTACATAAAAACTTTTGAAATCTTAGGGATCTTCACAAGAATTCCCAATGACCTTAGTATGTTCCCAACTTCCTGGGGTGAAATGTGCAAGGAATGTTTGGCCCTAATTCTACATCAAAACCAACTTTTCAAAGACATTAGAACAAATTTAAAAGGTTTTTTTGGTTTTGAAACATTGTTTTTGTAATGGGCCAATCAATGTTTTTGATTTTATTAGATAACATGGACATGAAAAGGCACATTAACCTTTTAATGTCTATGTAAATGGCTAGGGGCAAATAGTGAGGTGGCTTGGAAGAGGTAGTTAACTTTTTGAAAATGTATTTGAATAGAAAACTAGAAAAAATAATTACACCATTACAAGAATAGCTAGGCTAGACCACTTGAAGCCACAGACTCAAGATAAAATTTTTAAAAATGGTACAAACATAGAATTAAAATAGGGGGCATTATAAACCATTGTATAATACATGCATCCACCCTTAATTTTAATTGTTCTTGAAATGCCAAGTCATTTGGAACATGGTTTTGAAAAAACCATATGTCATTGGTGTCCTATGTCTTTTTTCATGCTAACTTTGTCCCTTGAAATTGATTTTGCACTTTTTCTTAAAGCGTAACAAATAGACACCCAAATTCACAATAAGGCATAAATTGGGGGCCATTTCTTCTAAATTGCAATTTACTTTGAAAAAGTGCTTGTTTGAGGTCAACAATGGCTCCACACTCCTTGATCCTTCCCTAGTCCAAGTGCAAACATTTCTTATTTGCTCTTTTCATGCAAATGTTGCTTGTTTTCTTACATGCTCCATCAACCTTAAATCCATCACATAGTTACCTCTTTTCATTGGAAACCTTTCAAACACACATTCAATTTCTTTCAAGCACACACAATTGAAATTGTCAAAACTTTAGAAAGCTCACATGCTCAAACCCATTTCAACTCTAGAAACTTACCAAAGCTCTTTCATTGAAATTCCAAAAAGCTTGTTTCACTTGAGCTTTCTCATGAAACTTCAAAAGGCTTCCTTCACTTGAACTCTCTCACACAAAGTGTTCACCCTCAAAGCATCTCTTCTAGATAACACTCTCATACTTTGCAAAGTTCAATGTGCTTGAACAACTTGAACTGACCCAAATATGGGCTGAAATTCATAATGCCACTAAAATAGGTGCATTTCCAAATTTCACCCCACGTTTTTTCTTTGTTTTTACCATGCTTGTCCTATGTTACATGACCCACCCCATCTTTTGCCCAAACATGAAGTATATGCTTTGAATTTTGTAGACTTTATAAATATTTCTAATGTTAAAATATTAAATTGCAATGAAGATTTAATTGTCCAAATTTTTAAATGATCATAGAAATTGAACATATTATATATATATATATATATATATATATATATAAGCACAAATAAGGGATTTACAAAGTCAATTTGGTTCAAACTAGACTCAAGACTTGAAATTACGATAGTCATTTTTAAATTGTGAAAATATAAGGGATCAAATTGAAAATAACATTTAATTTTTACACTAAACTAATCATCCATCCCCTTTTCCAACGTAGATATAAAAAATGTTTTATAATTGTTTTCCTAAGTAAATAGCCTATATAAATAACTAACGTAGGTGGGTATTAGGTGACCTAGGTAGGTAGCTTACTTAGCCTAAGTAGATAACTAGGTACCTTGTTTAGCTTAAGTAAATAGGTAGGTCATTTTTGTACAAAAGGTAGGATGGAGGCCTACGTTTAAAGGTACATAACTTAGGTAAATGAGTAGGTTGGTAGGTAGAATGGGAGCTTAGGTAGGAAGATAGGTAATTTATGTAGGCAAGTAGGTTGATAAATAAGATGGGGTCCAAATTTGGTGATATTAAAATATGAATGTATAGAATTTTAAACACCCTTTTATATGGTAGGCAATTGTGGAAATGTTTTGCAAAGTTTTTTCATTTTTCAATATTTTTTTAAAAGAAGGATTTTTGACAAAATATTTTGTTTTGATTTTTTTTCAAAAAATGGCAAAAAATAGCCCAAAAATCACTATATAAAATATGTATTCATGATTGAATTTCAATTTTAAAACCCTATAACACATGAAGAAAAATACATCAATAAAAAATAATTTTTTAAAATATTTGAATTAAATTTAACAATATAACATTCAAATCCTACTTTTCCATTAGACAATATTATTATCATTTTAAACACTTAGACCTTTTTAACATTCCTATTATTTGACATAATTTGACAAAATTGTGCTGGTGACCAAATATTAAACAAATCAATAAAAGCAATATTAATAATCTTCCTATTTCAAAAATTCCAAAACTACACTATCTTTTTGCTTATTCATCAAGTTTTCATATTTTTTTTATTGCACTTCTTTAATGAAGTTTTTATGAACTTGCCATGGGCATCAAATTTTAAGTGTTTATTTGGTGAATATATATATTTTTGGTTTTTTCACTATGAGGAATCACATCTATCGAAATCACACTACTTTGCAATTAAAATTTTAAAAAAGACTCATATACAATTGTTATCTCTTGGGTATTACAACTATTGTGCAACTATCCCTTTAGAAATATAGTGTATTAATAAATGAATTGTCACATTAGAAAATCAATTTGTTGTGTTATAGTTACAAATGAGTTGAAAATGGGTCTTCTATACAATAATTTATACACATTGTACATACATATGTGATCAACCATGTTTGACTTTTAAAGGAGTTGCATTGTAGTTGCATGTGGCAAATATTTTAGAATTATTATAAATGTGTCATTAAAGTAATAATTATGTGATAACTAATGTACAATGTACATACATGTGATTATGCCACATGTTCACATCTCCACCACCCATTATGGGATACATTTGCAACTAATTTTCGATTATGATTCCCATTGATATGATTAGTATGGCCATTAGTGTGCCACTACTAAAGTACCATTGTTCAATATGTTATGACTATAAAACAATTATTTATAATTTAATAAAGATACATATTCATCAGTTATTTATATATTCATCATATGTGTTTCATTTTGAGTGATTTAAAATGTTATGCAAATGCTACTTCAAGTTCTAAAAATCATTTTTGAAATGCAAAGGAAAATGAGTAATGAAAAAATAACAAGAAGAAAAATAAATTATCCCATTTACAAAACACATTTTTTTTTCCTTTTTTTTTGTTTGGAACCCTCCTACTTTCAAACCTCATAACTTTCTTATTTCTTATCTTTTAAAATGATTTAAGGTGTTATAGGAGCACGATCTGAAATTCTACAAATTATCTTTACATTCTAGTAACAACAAAGCAACATAGAAAGAATTTTGTGGGTGTTTGGTATCCAACCTTTGTAACATTTGGTGGTTTTTTAAAAAGTTTTTGATCCCTCTATTTTGAGGGGCCATAATCTTCTCTTCCATTTTTGACAATTTTTAGTACATTAAACACATTAATAGGAGGGGTTCAAGTTTTGTTTATATGCCAAAAAAATAGAGCCCTCCCCTTGGATCTAGCATGTTTTGAACATTTAAGTGTTATAGTTGCAATTCAATTGCAACTAATGAACAACTAAAAGATTTAACCCATATGCTTTGTATTCAAATCTCATGTTGCAACATGTTACAAACTATAAGAAGAAGGCTTGAGTTCTTATGTTCTCACATTAAAATACATGTGCCATTTTGGAATGAGTTGAAAAACGCTTAACCTAAAGGCAAAACATAAAATAAAAAATAAATTTTCAGGGTTATTTTTTAGTGCACTTAGTCTTGTGCTTTCCTACTTACTTACCTACCTAGGTAAGTGAGTAGGTCTTATTTTTTTACCTACCTAGGTAGGTAGGTAGGTCCTAAATAAATACGTATTTAAGACCTACCAATCTACTTACCCATGGTTATGTATGACTTCTTAGCTATTAAAATATATATTTATAATTTTTTTTCAAAAATACAATTAATATCCCATCTGACAATTTTGATTGTGCCACGTGTTATAATATCAAACTATCATTAACAATCATAATGGATGATGGAGATGAATATTTCGAAAATTTTATGTCTAAGAATCTTCATAATGCCACATGTTAGATTTTAATAAATGGATGACAATTAATGATGTTAACATGACATAATGGGTGTGGTTATAATGGAGTTGAATAGTACTTGAAAATGAGTTGTTTTGACTTAATTGCAATGAGTTGCATTGTATATACAGTGAGTTGCAATTTTGCAACTCATGCAACTTGTTCATTAAAATTCATGACGTATAAATACAATGAGTTGTAAGTGTTTTTTGCAACTCAAAAATTGAGTTGTAAAGCCAATTGCAAAACACACTTTTTTTTCATAGTGTTTTGATTTCTTACAAAAGATTTCTTAATTAAATTTATTGTGCTTGTTTAAAATGTACATAAGTATGAATCATATTGCATGATAGATCATATGTAGGCTCAAAACCCTTCCAATTAATGAGTAGACAACTTTAAAGTTTTGGGTTTTAAGCTTTTAACTAAGTTATGGTTAAAAATAGGAAGTTGTTGAATTGTGTTTTATGTTCCTTAATTGTTGCAAAAAGGAGTGGAAATGATGAATGAATCTTGGTTCACGGTTTGTTAGGTCATTGATTATTAAAAATATATTTTTAAAAAGGGAGTAAGCATGGGAAGTTTGCATTTTTTTTCATCCTAGTTTTTGGGTTGTGAAAAATAGTGTCATGCATAGTTTAATAAGTTGGAGAATCAAAATGGATTGTTTGGGGCTTGTTGTAAATTTATTGGTAGGATTAAATTTGTTGAAATTTTTTGTGTGGGAGGGGTTCATCGACATTTGCTATAAAATTGGAAACTACAATAAGTTTTTGGATGTAGATTTAAAGAGAAATGGAAATCTGGAGAGAGATTTTCACTAAAGACATGTATATTATTCAATGAATTTGTAATGGCTATGGCAAAGGTGGGATAATACGTGGACAAGAAGACTAGAGATGTGGACATTGAATGTTTAAGCCATTTCTATGTTAGAAAGTTTATGATGTGTGTATGTGCATATGTGGCATCTAATTTTTTGACAAATCTTGTCAATGCAATCCTAAAATGCTTGTGTTTTAAATTATTAATAGTTGGTGTTTGCAATTGGGAGTTGTTATGTTTGAAGAGTGTGTACTATCCAACAAAATAAAAATGTTGCTTTGAGGGAAATGACTATACATTTTAATTTTGCTCACTATTTGAGGTCTCATGGTTACTTCCTTTTTGGTTGCACATAGATTATGTTAAGATGTTTGTCATGTGTGTTTCAAACTCCAGTCAATCTTTGGACATCAATTTCTCTTGTGGAAGACAAAAATAATGTGAAAAAATGACACCAAATTTTGAAATGTAAAAATTACACCAAAGTTCACTTTGACACTTAGTGTTCTCAAAACATATTCTAATATCCTCCACTACATTTTATTGGGCACTTCCATCTATAAAGTTATTTATTGTGAAAACAATAGTAATTTCCTTCTAATGTCATCTTTAAAAATGACTAAAATACCTATAAGTTGGATTATGCAATACCATACTACCTTGGCAACTTTGACACACATCTTTCAAATAATTAATTAATCAATTTTCAATTTGACAAATAAAGTATTCTTAAAGATTCAATAATTTGCTTCACAAATTTTTGTTAACTAAAGTTGCCAAGGTAGTAGGATTATTAATTTTGTATTTATATTCAATGTGCACTTGGAAGCATATTCAAAATTCCCTTGAAGGAAAGGCCTTTGGAAGGGTAGAATTATAGCTTTCTTTCATAGTATTAATCATTAACTTTGACATCAAGGAAATTAAATTTCAAAACATAATTCATTCCTAAATTAACCATAAAATTCATAAAACCTATAAAACTTTTAGATTATGAATTATGGGTTTAAAGTCTTAACTTATAACCTTTATTAGGATCTTTCTAACAACACCCAATTCACTCAATTCAAATATCATTATGAACATTAAAACTCTTCATGAATCCCAATTCCCCAAATGGGAATGCAACTTTAAAGCCTTGAACATCCCTCTTTTGATTCACGCATAATCTTAATTAAGTTTAGGAATGTGTTTCATTTCCTTTAATTCATGCAATTGTAAAGAAATTGAGATCTCAAAACAAATGTTTTCAACTTGACACACTTGCACAACAAATGTGAGGAAAGAAATGTAAATTTCTTTATTACAAAAATGATTCATACACATTTAATGATGTTCACATTCATAGAACATGTTAAACACATACAACACTCTACCTTGTCACAAAGTACAATGGTTTAACAACGGAAACACACAAAGCTATTTAAATTACTCCACTTGGTCCAAAAGTAAACCTTCTATTCAAATCTAAATATGTGATAAATCTTATGCCATTGTAAAAGCAATGATTTTTTGGTAGGGAAATTATTAACATTTTGTGAAAAAAAAATTTAAAAAAAAAAATCTAGCACAAATTTCACATTATTGAAATTAAAATTTGCCCAAAAATCTTCAAATTGCCAAAATAGCCTACAATATGAAAGGATGTTTAAGATTCTATAAATTCATGTTTCTAATATTGCCAAATTTGATTAAATATACTTTTGGACTATTGCCACTTGAACAACACAACCAAATTGAAAAAAAAACATTGGGTGAAATTAAACAATACCATATTTTCAAAAAATTCTTCATTTTTTTCAATTTTTGGAAAAGTATTTTCCAATAAATTATTGAATTAATAAAATTTACATTAGGAAAATAAATTCAAAAATTTTCCCAATTTTTTGAGAGAAAGAATGACAAATTTATTATTATAAAATAAAATAAAATAATTTATTAAAAAAAACTAGGGTTTATAACTGAGGTCTAACACATTCTCCTATAAAATCATGCTTTTGTTTGTTATCATTTTCGAGAGGGAACAATAACTTTGGTTCATTAAAGAAGCTTATTTAAAATGCCAACAAAATAGGACATTTTTATTTCAGATTTTGCCTATTGTTGGTGAAAATTGTACAAATCAATTTTGAGGCACTAAGAAGATAGGTAGTTTTTGTAACTTAAAATTAATTGACCCATGAGGGTTTGATCCAAGTTACCCCCACAATCATGGAATTCTTCATGTTGCATTGTAAAATGAGTGACCCCAACACTCATGTAATTGTTTCCTTCTTAGTCAAACTAGAAGATATCAACTTAATAACAGAAGTGCAAACATGAGGAGGTCTCAAAAATAATTCCCCCAGACAAAACCTTTCAGTCAAGGCCGGATTGTAATCAAGATGTAAGCATTTAGAGTTAAGCATTTAGTACTCATATGTGACTTGTAAAGAAATTGTATATGGGATTGCTTGAGAGGCACAACACCTCCATCTGTGCCTTTGCATAGTAGTATCTTTTGGACGAAGTGAACAGCAACAACAACAACATTCATGTGCCAATTCAGACCAGTAAAATGCGGATCAGCCCAGTAACATTTTGCACATACATGATCTAGTGATTGTAAAAGACACTGCAAAGTAAATTAATGGACTATTCTTGATTAGATCGCTGTAATAATGATTAGCCAAGGCCGTTGAATTTAAATAATCTCTCACCTTAAAAGCTTTTATTTATTTTTGGTGACAAAATTTCACCACTTGACTTGACGACAAAGAAATTTTCATTTTTTTTTGAAGTGTACATTTGACTAAATGCCCAATTGCGCTATGAAACGAATCTAGTTGTTTAGGATATGCTCAACAATGCAGCATTTGGCATGAAAGAATTTCCTCTCTGAGCATTGACCTCCTCCATTCACAAGGTGTAATGTCTGTCTGTCTGTCTGACACTAGACGTTCTGAGGGTGATGGTGCACAGAAAGGAAGGACAGGAGGGGGAAAGAGAGAGAGAGAGAGAGAAGAGCACAAACTACCTTAATGGGTGAAATAGCTGTATGTTCTATGTGCGCACTGCACTGAGTATGGTGTCTGTGCAAACATTAAGAGGATATAGTAGTATAGTAGGCCTTGGATGCCCAGAGGCAACTGAAAACTCACAACTCACAACACACATTTTCTATAGTATAATAATATATATATATGATCTAGTTAGTTGTCCTCCCCTCCTCTGGTGAGAACTGTCTGTCCCAACAGCTCCTGCTCCTCCAGCTTCTCTGATTGTGGCATTCAACATTTGTTGCTGCTGCTAGTCCAAGATCCTTCTTGTTGGCCACCTCCCTTCACTGAATGAATAATAATGGTAGGATGGGTGTGATTGAATTGCCTGCCTTCTGGGAGAGAGGACTCAGGAGGAGGACTGGACTGGTCCACCACTGCACCTCCTGGTTGATGGAAATGACAAAGTACATTGAATTAACCTTTTTTTTCAGACCTAAATTGTTCACCTTTCATGTTTTGTCATTGTTTTGGGTGAATTTTTCACCACCACTTCAAGAGACCCAAACAAAAAAAAAAAAAACAAAAACTAAGTGCAACAACTCATACAAAATGAATTTTGTGAACACAATAAATAATGCACCAAAGTTTTTCATTCTAAAATAGCCGTATTTAGATAATAGGTTCCAGCAAGTTGCCAAAATATAACAGAATTCTTTTATAAAACGATTCCTTCCTTTCTGATTTGTAGCCACATTTTGTTAAATCCTCTTGTGGATGATCGCCGTTTTGTGGTTGCACCACAAAATTGATAAAGGAAAATGGTTACTAGGTAGGTAAAAAAATACTAGGTACATGTGGATGGTTCATATGTAGCTAACTAACTACAGTAGTGGTTAGGAATGCAGGTGAGAATGTGTTTTCAAAGAGGGTTTGGTAGTTGGTGCCATCTTGCTTGCACACAACAAGCACTAGAGTTTTAAATCTCTTGTGGAGTCTACAAAGCTTATTAATTTTTCAGTTCAAAACAGAAGAGCAGGAAAATGTGCAGTACAAAACCCTTTGCATTAATAATAGGCCACAGTGAACCAGCACTCACCAGTGGGCACCATCCTTCACTGGATGCCCATTATTATTACTCTGTTGTGGATGAACCTCAACCAACTGAGTTAATTAATATTTGGTTTCACCTTGGTAACTATTTCTGTAGGAAAATAGGTCTCATACATAGGTAGGTAGGTAAGAAAATAGGTAACTACTAGGTAGCTACTAGGTAAGTAGATGGTTTATACATAGGTAAAGGTTTTTTTTTATTACCTACCTATTAACAATTTGCTTGTGGGTTGGGTTGTTAGTAGGTAGGTTAAAAGAAAAAGCAAGTGAGGTAACCACCATGGTTAGCTAGGGAACTGAAACCCAACAGAAAAGTGTTTCATGACCACATATCATTCATTCATCCTACATGGTGCCACTTGTGGGTGCTGGTTCACTGTGGCCCAATTAATAGGGTTTTGAGGTTGGGACTTTTGTGACCTAAGTGTGTTACAAAGCTCGCCTACTTGCTTGCTTGCTTGATGTTCAACATTTCCTGGTGTATGTAAGTAGCAGGTAAGTACCTACAGCAAACAAGAGGACAGAAATCCTGATTTATTTAACATTTATATCCATCTTTTTATTCTACTCTGTAATGATGTGAAAACCCTTTTTTATGATTGTTGGCTTCCAATTATACCCAAATTTAAAAATTTTAAAAATAAAAAATAAATTTTAATTTTAATAAATAAATTTAAAAAAACACCAAAATGCAGTAAATATCATGAAATAAAAACCCAAAAGAATGTAGTAAATGTCCTGACACCTCTTCCTTTTCATCTGCAGTTCATACTTGCTTTTGTTCAGTATTTTATCATCAGTTTTATCCATTGAATGGCTATTGAATGGATTTATCTGTAGCCATTAGAGTTTATGCGAGATTTATCACAAACTTGGGGGGTTACTGGGCCCCAGTTGTTTTGCCAAAACTGGTGATGAAATGAGAAGTCAGGATGAAATCAGTATACAATGGAAGAAAAGCAGGGGGATCAAACCAGTTCTCGTATCCAAATTGGTGCTCAGGGGATTTTTTAGCCTCTGGTTTTTATTTGCCTTACCCCGTCTGCTGCTCATGTTGTTCATAAAATTGAAGCCTTCTCAGAATAAGATCCTGCAAATCTTCTGAACTGATACCCAGTTTCAGGAAACAGTCAGTACCCAATTTCACTCAATTATGGATACAGTCCAATTGGAGATAAACACGGTTTAGAGGGTCAAACTAGGGTCCAAAGATGGGGTGACTTTTATTGATAACTCTATTAGCTATAATAAAAATGAAAATGGTTTATATCAGTGTTGTGAGGGTATTTGGTTTGTAATGTTAAAATTTGGAGTTCAAGGTCAGGTTCTTCTGATCCAGACCCAAGCTCACACCCTTTTTTCTTTGGTTAGAACCAACACTAGAACTGAACAATGGAGCTAGTCTGTTGTCACATCCCCACTTGAAACTGAAATTTGTGAAAAAACATTCTTGAAAAAGAGAGGCATGTTTTTAAGTAAGCAAGTTGATTTTTAAAAAATAAAATAAACAAGCAAGCTCAACTTCATAATTAAGTGTTAGTCTTTATTAATTGTTCAACTCCATACCTATATTGTCCCTGGTTTCAATTTTTAATATAACTTGGAACTTATATAATTTCTAGCATAAGAAAGTATAATGTGTACATGAAGCTCGATTTTTGAATTGCATCTCAAGGTTCTTGAATTTGGAAAAATGTGCCACAATTGAAACCATATGGATTTAAATTGGGAAGAAGAGGATTCAAACCTCCAAAATATATATTTTTTAAAATAAAAATTGGGATTCAATGTTCTCTTTCAAGACAAAGAATCACACAACATTGGTTTATACCTATTGTTAACAATTGGAATATATCAATTGGATTATTTGTGGACATTGGGTTTAATGAAATTGAAAAAATAGGTTCATATTTGTTATAAGATAACCAAACCTTAAATAAACACTACCTTTTCAAGAATTTACTTTTGTGCTTAAATTTGGCATCCATTGAGCTTTACATGGGCTAGTATTAAAATTAACCAAATAAAGGATGAATCCCAACTGCCTATTTTCATTGCATGGGCCGATCTATCAATTTGATCATGTTCTTTGAAGGTTTGATTAATGCATGATGGAAACCACATTCAAATTCATTATTGGCATCTCAAAGGATGGAGTGGAAATAGTTTAATGCTAGCTTCCAATACAACATGAACCACCATGCATTAACATTATATTTATTGTAATTCTTGAAACTGGTTAATTAGTGTTACAATTTACTTGTTGCATAGACACATAATTTGAACATCAATGATCAAATATACTCTAGGAAGTTATTGCTTTTGTTTTATAGATAGACCAATTAAAATGCATTTGTTTTGTGCATGAATGATACAAGACACAATGATGCCTAAAAATGTGAGCCACAACAATAGGCCAAGTTAGATGTTTCAATTGTTGTTTAATGCATAATTACAAGAACACAAAGTGTTAAAAAGCTTTGAGGATTAAAAGTCTAATGCACTAAAATACATAGGTGAACAACATGAATGTGCACAATGTGTGGATTTGAATATACCAATTGATATAAGCTTAGAGCATCACTTGCCTCTAGTTATTATTTGCTTGCCTCTAATTATTGTAATGCTTGAGTATTTAAATTTGAACAATTAAGAAGGTTGAAGCTAGCTACAATCATGCCAACTAGCATGTTGAAATGATGCAACAAATTTTCATATGAGCATCCAAACCTCCATCGTTGGCAACTAATTGAGATGGATTGGCACTAACTGTGGCCATCCATTTTAGGATGAAAATAGGAATTTAATTGAAATCAAACTAACTAAGCAAGCACAATGGCATTAAAGCATCTTGAAATTTAAATGATGTGCTCATCAAAACATAAACAATTGTTGTTCAAAACGCACATGATCCTAGAAGTCAATTCAAAGTTGTGGTGTTCCAAGCACTCAAAATCATGGTGTTTTAGGCACAAATGAACCTATTATTTGATTCACAATATGATGAAACAATTTGAAAAAAATGGAAACTAGGATCATGCATATTGAATTTGACAATTCATGTTGTTGGTGGCTCCAAATTACAAGCGAAATGTTTAGTGTGCTTGTCACATCATTGAAGAAATCATCTATATGGAATAACATAATTGTATAAAAGAGGCAAAGTTATATCCCTAAGAAAGGGAGGAGGAATCACTTGCTCAATATGTGAAAAAGATGCAAATAATTGGGCATCCAATCACACTCACACAACTAAGGTTAAAATGGTAGAGGAGAATATAATACCTTTCAAGAACATGATATTAGAAACTTGCAAGTTGAAAAAGTATTGGGTGAATGTAATCTACCACTATACCCAATGTCTATCACTACTATGTTGAGAGATTGAGGGGCAATTTGACAATCTACAAGAAGGTAGCATTTGGGGACCTAGTGATGAATGATTATCAAAGATTTCCAATTTGCAGATTGCTAAAATTGGGGCCGCAATGGTAAATGACAATTGGAAAATGCACATCACACACGCATCAAAGAGCCCATTATAATCACATTACTTGATTTTTGTTTATGCCTGAAGTTCTAACATGAATGCCACAAATGGGTTCAATTGAAAAATGGATCATTGAGAACATCATGATGACCATGTGATTGGACTTGAATTGGAATTGCTATGCAAGGAATCTGCAACTAGGGAGAAAGAACACTTGAACGAATTGATGTTTGCATTGAAAGAACCACATGTAATTAAATGTGTTGAGGTCAATGAAACATTGCATGTTGCAATTCCAGTTGATGGATCTTTACCAATGTCTAGGTGTTGAATTCCATTTTATGGCATGACATTTGTGATCTAAAAATTCAACATTCATGTGATAATTAAGAAATGAAAATCTAGGAAGGAAGGTTAAAATGTTTCGCACATCATTTTAATTGAACCAACATCAACCCAATCTTCCTTTAATTCCTATGGAGTGATTAACTTATTTAACTCATTGAAATGATAGGATGGTGATCATTAATGCATAGTTACATTGGTTTAAACAAGGTGTGACACTAGTTGGTTTACATGTAACTTGTGTTCATTTTTAGTGACACCTATTATTACATTTTCATGTGATGAGATGATGTTGTTCATTACATGGTTTTCATTGTTTTTGCAACCAAAATAAATAAAATTTGGGGTGCTTATAGTGAAAGATTTTAGGAAACAATCTATGTATTTGTGAGTTTTTTTTTCTATAGTTTCAAGGTGTTCATATGAGTTAGTACATGAAGGTTGAATTTAAAATTAAAAACTTATTAGATACGTGCCCCTAATTGCCCATAATAGCCATATATAATGTCATGACTTTCAAAATGTTTATTTAATTGGAGGATGAACAAAAAAAATTCAATATACTTTTATTTGGGTACACATTCATTTGTTAATCAAAATCTTTTTTCCATTTTAAACCCTTGATGTTTATTATGCTCTAGCCTTAAACTATCCATTTAAAGTTTGGTAATTTTACATTGGATATTGATTGGATTATATGTAGCCATTGGGTGCAAGTGAGAATGAAAGTTGATTCATATTTGTTATCCATTGGATATTGATTATATTGATATGTATCCATTGGGTATAATGAAAAATGATTAATATTTTTCATCCATTGGATATAGATTGAATAAAAAAGTTATCCTTAAAATAATCCTTACTTTGGGCTTGAATTTTATCCTCACTATACTTGTGCATCCTTTTTTTTTTGAGTTATCCATAAAGTCTACCAAAATGAGGATCGCAATGCACACCTCAAAATTAAGGATGAACTCCCAAAAGTGACCATCATAATTTCTTCTTTAACTACACTATAGTCTACCTAGGTAAAGGTTAACTAGGTTTGGACCTACCTACCTCCTTATCTACCTATGGGCTACCTACCTACCTATGGGCTATTTATTTTCACAGGACATGGGTCGTGAAGAGTTTACATGGGGGGACTATATAGGGTTACCTAAAGGTTACCTAGGGGCTTATCTAGAAATGAATTAGGAATTACCAATGGGTTTGCCTAGGTTAGGGGATACCTAGGGGTTATTTAGAGGGCCATTTAAGTAGCCTAAGGGGGTTACTAGGACGGATTACCAAGAGGCCACCCTAGGAGTTTAGATATGTTAAAGGCCACCTAAAATAAAGGCTATCAAAAACTTATATAATACATTACATAGGAGCTATTCAAGGTGCTAATTAACTATAAGTAGGGGCTACTTAAAGACCTACTTAAGTTAGGGGATACTTAAAAACTACTTAAGAGGTTACATGTGGGCTATGAACTAACTTTAGGTAGTCCTTAGGTGGCCCCCTATATAGGCCTTATGCAACCCCTTAAATAACCTTTAGATATCACCTAATTTAAAAATGCCCTAGCTAGCTTCATAGGGAAGATCTATGTAGCCCTTTAAATAGTTAGGTTTAGGTATCCCATAACCTAGGTAGGCCACTAGGTGTCTCCCTAGGTAGCCTTGTATGTAGGCCTTATGTAACCACTTTTGCACTATGAATAAGCGCTAGGTCGTTTTAGGTAACCTTTTAAATATCTTGTAAGGTTTTGCTTTGACGTTGCCCCTAACCTAAAAAATCCTTGACTAGCTTCACAATTAGGCTTTATGTGGTTCCTAAGTAACCTTTATGCATCCCATAATCTAGGTAGACCCGTAAGTGCCTCCCTAGATAGTCCCTAAGTAGCCTCCAAACTAATACTTAGGTATCCCATAACATATAGCAACCCTTAGCTAATCCTCTAAGCAGTCCTTAAATATCCCATAACCTAGATAGTGTTCTACCTAGTTCTTAGGTAGCCCTATAGGTAGGCCTTATGTAACCCAATATGTATACTTTTAATAGCCCCTAGATAAGCCTTAGGTATGCTCTATGTAACTTTTAAAGTAATCTATAGATCTCCCATAACTTAGGTAAGCTTTTAGGTGTCCCCTTAGGATAGTCCTTAGGTTATTCTTTTAAAACCCCTTATGCAAGCTTTTTGATAACCCCTATCATCTTAGATAACCCTCAACTTCGTGGCTAACCTCTTAGCTAGACTTTATGTGTTTTCCTATGTTCTCCTTAGGTATCCCATAACATAACTAAACCCCTAGGCAAACATGTAAAAGATAAGCAAAACACACAAAAACAAAAGAAAACTCAAATCATCTCCAGTTATGTGAAAACTTGAGTTTTCTCCTTTGCTATTTTTCCTGTAGCACAATCTCATTGTGCATATTGATTGCTGTCCTCAATTTGGGTGAACTGGAAGGTTCTCCTGCTTTGTTTTCTTGTCTTTGTGGATAAACTTTTAATATGTAATTATTTGGGTTACAAAAAGACAAAGAGCTCATTCATAAAATCATAGCTGAAAAAATCATATGTGTATGATACCTGTTTTGGATCTAGCTAAAAAGATCCAAGTACTCTCTCTTTATGGACAGGTTGGGTCTCACCAAGTGATTTTTTTGGTGGCCAAGTTTTACCATTTCATGAAAAATGATTTTCAAAATAAATGTTTTGCTTCAAATTCCCTTTCTTTTGGGAAAAAAAGCCAAAAAAGGATATTTATTATTAAAAAATGTCAAAAATTCCTACAACATGAAATGATGCTTAAGATTTTCTAGGGTCATATGTATGAATGATCACCACTTGAGCAACATCACAAAATTGACAAGACAAACATTGGTCTCACCACCACATGGTGAGTAGCACTTAATGAAATATCTAATTCTTTTCAGAACCCAACAAAATGGTCCCAATTTTGAGGTGAGGAATTCAATAGTTGGAGATCCATGCACTGCAAATATTTACAAGCACCTAGTGGCATAATGTCTTGCCCTAGTGCACGGCTTTTTGGCAAACAGAACTTGATTTTGCAAGAGAATTGGCAATAGTTCCATCCAAACAAGCTCAGATAGATGATGCTGTGAATCTGCAAAACCTTATCCCAAGTAAAAGGGGTAGGGCCATTTTTTGATATAAAAATTGGTTATTTTTTCCCCAAAAAATTAGTTGGATTTTAAACCTGAAAAAAATTTCCAATTTTTTTTTGGGGAAAAAAGAAAAAAGAAAAAAAGAGGAAAACAAAATGTGGAGAACAAGGAGGACATGAACCAGAGTAAATTACCAAGTTCAATGAGCTAGAGCTAAACTAGAAGTCACCATTCAGCTAAATATGATGCATATAAAATATCTAAAGTAGTGGCAAATGGGTTGAGGGGTCCACAAGGGGGTGGGAGTGAGTAGGAGAGCCAATTAAGTATTGCCATTTAATAAAATGGATTTTTTGGCATATCCACCAGTTGGACAGAAAATCAGGCAATACAAACTTTGTCTGGACTCAAAACAAGTCCAGTGAAGCTGACCCCATTTAAGCATTGGGATCCACCAACAACCAACCCCCACCTGATTCCAGGCCAGAATCTTCAATACAGGCTTCTTTTAGCATTTAATGCTGGCCTAGTGGGTTTGGTTGTTCTAGATTCAAATTTTTGGGTTTATTTATTAGGTCTCCTACTTTTTTTGAATTTTTTTTTTATGACAACACTTTCTCATTGATTGAAGAAGGCTAGTAGTAGCAACTATTTAATAATGGCAACCCAAAAATTTATTGGTAATTTTTTTTTTCCTTATTTTGGGCAATTGGGTATTAGGAAAACTACTCTCAAATACATGCAGATTTGGAAATCAATATAATTCATCCAATTGACAACATTAAAAAAAATCCATTGGCAACTAACTTGTAGATGATTGAATAGTTGGTGCTTAACTTTTGTTTAACAAAATGCCCTGTGGGTTTGTTCTTACACTGGGTGAGTGTTTCCCCCAAATACATTACAAATCTTGTAGGAGGTTTTCATGGTTAATTTTTATTATAAAAAAAAAAAAACTAACTGAAGTGAGTGAACCAGTCACACTATAATATTATTATTTTTTCTATTTCTGTTTGTATTTACAAGAGTAGGTACTAGTTAAGTGTATCTGCCTTTTTCACATCAATTTATGAAAGCTTGACCTCAAATTTGAATTGAGTTTGGTGGTGGTTTCCTAGGGAGATAGGTAACTCCTGAGTTAACTTATGACTCATCAATGATCATACTAAACCCTAAACCCTACTAATTCCCAATTTGAAAATTTGAGCACATTGTAGGCTACTGCAAGAGGACTTCTTCAACAGCAGCTAAACGGCTGTTAGACATGTGCTTCCTTTAAGCATCTGTCATTGCATTAAATTAGATCTTTCAGAGCAATCCATATATCAATTTATATCATCCAGTTGACCTTAGCAATCCAAGTCTGCATGAACCTGCAAAAACTCAAGTGGGTTAGTTGGACATATTGTCCACATGCCCATATACTACTCCCATTATATCATATAAAAACTCCACATAAACCAGAAACAACCCAAGTGGGGGAGTTGGAAATTGAGCATTTCACCACTTATATATTAGCACCAACTTGTCTTTAATTAACATATATATTTAAATTATATATTATTACATAGATAATTTTTGCTCTGGAGTCTGCATGTGAGTACACACTGGTAACTAACAATGACACCCAACAACTAATAAGGATGCCATATCCATCCATCATTCATGAGGTCATGCTTCATCATTTGCATAAGTTTGGACTTTGTGATCATCTGCAACTCAGTAGTAGGCTAGTAGTACCCTGGACCTTTCAAATTTCTTCAGAGAAGTAAGTAAGTAAGTAAGAAAGTAAAGTGGTACCAGAAATGAAAGGCTTTGAAAGCTTCAAATCTCAGGCCCTGGATCCCCATCAATAAATGCTCTAAGAAATATTGATTGAATGCAAATTGATGGCAAGGAATTTAAGTTTGAGAGAGAGAGAGAGAGAGAGAGAGAGAGAGTGTGGAGTCAGGTTTAGGAAGAAAAGCAGCAGCACCCAATGCTGGCTGGCTGGCTAGTTGGCTTTCATGGAATGAGATTAAGTTTTTGCTTGGGTTTTGTGACCATTCTTTTTACCAGGGCTCATAAATCCTTTTTGCTGCTATGTCCATGTGCACTGTGATGTTTTCCTTTTGTGTGTGTGTGTGTGTGTGTGTGGTCATGAAATCTATGGAGATTGATAGATCTATCTATCAAAACTTAAGATTGCAACTTAAGTTGAATTTCTGATAAGTTACAAGAGCAGGAGGGACTTAAGTATAGATCATCTACCATTTATCTATTATTGGCTCTGCATATTTCAAGGCGAGAGATTTACCATAGTACCTTGGCCTCTTGTGCACAAATTATATTAGTTTTGGAAATTGGCAAAATTTTCCCCAAAAAATTACTTTTCCCAAAGATTTTTCTTTTCTTTTTTTTTCTTTTTTTTTCTTTTTTTTTTTTTTTTTTTTTTTTGGGTGTGTGGATGGGTTTTGGTGGAGTTTTTGGGGGGGGGGGGGGGTTTGGTTTTTTTTTGTTTTTTCTCTTC
>Ga0116231_10001582_pt1 | contig 46859 bp, 35 predicted proteins | sample S1TSphgellanicum_2_FD_89695 | JGI IMG/M metagenome (GOLD analysis project Ga0116231, IMG submission 89695) | Host-associated microbial communities from peat moss isolated from Minnesota, USA - S1T2_Fd - Sphagnum magellanicum MG | ecosystem: Host-associated > Plants > Peat moss > Unclassified...
GGAAAAATGTCAGATTTCTGTCTATACATGGTTCAAGAATATTTTAGCCAAAAACATAAAAATAACATGTTATGACAAGACAAAATGTGGCATAAAATTTGGTAATTTAATAAACAATAAATTTTTTTATGAAGTGTCCAATATGCCTTTGATATCTATGTTGCATTGGTGCATTTGTCCGAATATGATCAATTTGTGTATGTTAATAATTAAGTTGTTTAAAAAATCTAAATGTATTTGTTATAAAAGTATGTGTGTTTTGGCGATGAAAAGAAGTGTGCAATGGAAGCGAAGATTGGAGACGAAGCATTCGACGAAAATGGAGCAACATACAAATGAGAGGGTGAAGTGTCTAGAGTTGATATATGAAATTTCTTTTTCCACTTCCATTTTCTAGAACTAACTAACTAGCAAGCAAGCTTAAAGAAACAAAGGTTTTCTCTAGAGATGATAATGTAGTAAGAAGATAAGCTCAATGATGATCAGCACAGCGCATACGAAACTATTTTGAATGTCGTGACGAATAAAGAAGGCAAACTGTTCTTTGTGTATGGCAGTGGTGGAACCGGCAAAACATTTGTTTGGATAACGCATCTATCCCGTCTACGAAGGCAAGGCAAAATCGTGCTTACAGTTGCCTTGTCAAGAATTACATCTTTGTTGCTTCTGGGCAGCAGAACCGCCCATTCAAGATTCAAGATTCCGATTGATCTGCACGATGAGCCGACTTACAACATCACACAACAGATGAAAGTGGCCAAGTTGGTGCGTAAAGTTGATCTAATCATTTGGGATGAGGCACCGATGATGCATTGCTAAGCTTTCGAAGCTGTTGATTGGACCCTGCGTGATTTGATGCAATTGGATGACGCATAGGCAACCGAAAAGATCTTTGGTGGGAAAACCATGGTCCTTGGTGGGGATTTTCGACAGATCTTGCGTGTTGTTCCCAAGGGAGGACGAGAAGTCATTGTCAGTGCTTCATTGCCTCAATTGCATCTTTGGCAGCATGTTACAATTCTTCATCTTCATATCAACATGCGAGTCATGGCAGCCAATTTTGAAAAACAATGAGAGTTTGCCAAATGGGTGTTGAATGTTAAAGATGGTAGTCTTCTTGCCATTGTAGAAGAAGAAGGTGTCGATCTAGATTGGATCAAGATTCCGTCCCATATGAGGCTCCTAGCAAAAGATTGGAGCTTAGGAGGATTAATCTGAACCATCTATCTAAATCACTAACGCCACTCTAAAGATGCCATGTATTTTATGCAATGCAGCATTTTGGCCCCCAAAAATACTGACATTGATGAAATCAACAATGCAATTCTAGAATCGTTATCTAAATAATTGCACACATACCTAAGTGCAAATTCTTTGACTTCGACAAAAGAAGGTGCAAGTGTTGCTGCAGGAGTTTCAATGAATTCATTATATCTGGTGGAATTTTTAAACACTTTGCAATTCAGCGGTATTGCAAATCATAAGCTGGAACTCAAAATGAGCGTGCCAATCCTTTTGTTGCGCAATCACAATCAATCAATAGGATTGTGCAATGGTAAGAGGTTGATTGTTAAGAAATTGGGTCAACGTGTCATTGAAGCGGAGATCATCATAGGGAACAATGTTGGCAAACATGTGTTCATACCCCGCATCATCATGTCCCCCTCCGGGACTAATTGGCCATTTGTTTTGCGTCATCGTCAATTTCCTGTTCGAGTGGCATTTGCGATCATAATCAACAAGAGTCAAGGTCAAACATTAAACAACATTGGGGTATATTTGCCGTCTCAAGTCTATTCCCATGGTCAGTTATATGTTGCTATCTCACGGGTCACAAGCAGTGTAGACATCAAGATTTTCAATGGCCATGGTACCGATGGATACATGCGGAATGTCGTATATAAAGAGTTTTTGGAAATGTAATTTATAATTATAATTTTGTAATATGTACCATCAAATACACACACCTGTGCATTAGGCACAGGGTTCAAACTAGTTTTAGACTTGCTTTTTAACCAACTTCGCACCTTACCGGAACCGGTCCCTGGACTACATTTTCCAACGTGTCACTTGGCCATTGGTAAAGAGGAGGGGGGCTATAATATTTAATTTTCTCCCTCTCTCTCCTCTAGTTTTTAGTTTTTACCTACTTGTCCAAAAACAGGTTACGCCCGGTAACCGACCAGAGGAGCCGGATTACCGAAATAATCTCAGTGCATTCGCGCCTCGACTATATTCCAGCTCCTCTGGCCACTTACAGAATACATAACGTGCAGTTCAGAGGTTCGTGAGATTCGGATTTGGTCCTCCTCCTGTAACCTCTCTCTTCCTCCTTTTTTTCTTCTGTATTTCACTTGTACATATATAGGCTATGAGTTTTCAATCATTGAGAGCAGGGTTACATTTTTTCATCCATCTGAAAGATGGTTCTGGGCACTTTGTCATCCTTGGACAAGAGGGTTATGTTATTGCTCTCCAACCTCTGCACTATAGGTGTCTGTCTGGTAACCAGCTCGAGCACACTGGTTACTGTGAATAGTCAAGTTCTTCTGTTCGTGGAACAGGGGAACAGGGTTCTTCCATTTTCTGAGATCTTGGATGTAGAAAAATAAAACAAAAATTCATTGGCATCTTTCCATGGGGCAACACCTTCAGATGGATGAGAGCGGAATCATTGGAATTAGGCCAACGTTTGGCGATTGCCTCACATGGGGCCAGGCATGGGCCCTCCTTGAGGGTGACGCCTTTGTCTGGAGGCGTTGCCCTACACCAAAAATCTGCAAACAAAACATAGCAAAACCACAAATAAAGAAAAAGCAAAAGGATAAAAAGGAAAGAATGGTACACTTTCCTCCACATTTGATATTCCAGTCGGAAAAAATGACATAGGCATTTTGGAATTTTGGAATTTCCGCACCTATGTGGAATACTCCACAACAGGCTCTTTCTACACACTAGAAAAATCCAAGGAGGTCTTTTTACCGGTGTTGGCCAGTTACCCAGGTGCACCCAGTTACCGGAGCCTGGTCTGGTTTGTTGGGCCCATATCTAGAACCAGATAAGGGGGTCATTTGTGAAACCGGATTGGAACCACCCCTGGGTTATGGTATTGCAAGTATCTGGAACTGGACTTGGGGTTTGGTTCCAAACTCGTTTGAGAATCAGAATCGGACCCAAGGTCTTGGTCCAAACTTGTTTGAGAATTGGAATTGGATCAGATTTTTTTTATAAATTTGGTTCCATATCTGATTCAAGGGTGTGAAATGGGATTTTTGGGGGATTGGAATAGGGTTCTTTTGGTCTAACATAAGGTTTTTTTGAGGTTGAATTCTGATTTTTGGGGGATCTGAAATAGGTTTTTTTAGGGTCTAAAGTAAAATTTTGGGTTTGGAATAGGATTTATTTGGGGCTAATGTAGGATTTGGGAGGGGGGGGGAGCTCAGCGATAGCTTTGAAATAGGATTTTTTTGGGGATTTAAAATAGGGCAGAAGTGGGCATTTTCAAAATTGCTAAGAGGCCATTCAAGGTAGTAGCTACAATATGGAAACCCTACACATGGAATCACATAGGAGTTTTTTAAAAAGTTATAATCTTTTAGAGACATTCAGTGTAAATTAAGATTTCTAAATAGGCTAATTTTAATTATTCTCAGATTTTTAAAAATAATAATAACAATTTTTATTTAAAAATTCATTATTGATTTTGATATTTTGAATGTTAGAATCAAAACCAAAGGTTACTTTAAACAAAAAATTATTTAACCAAAAATCAGAACCGATCTAACTTGAAAATAAATTTAAAACTGGAAGTACCAAAATTGCTCCCCTCATTAAAAAGTCAGAATCAAAACCGAGTCCCATCTTTAAAATAAAAAACTGAACTGGGATCAATCCCTTTAAAAATGTAAGGAACTGGAACCAAGGGGTCCCCTTAGAATTGAAGAACCAGACAACACTGATATTTACATTCTCTTTTTTACTTAATACCAAAATGGACATGCCCTCTCCTCAGAATTTTAAAGTAAGATGCTTGAGTAATATAGGGTCCTAAAATAAAAAGCTTAGGTAACCTAAGATAAAACGTTTAGATAACTTACAATAAAAAGCCTAGATAGCCTAAGATAAAAGGCTTAAATAAATTCAAAAAATTAAGGAACCTAAGGTAAAAGGCTTGAGTAACTTACAATAAAAAATTTATGTAGCCTAAGGTAAAAGGCTTAGATAGCCTAGAGTAAAAAGTCTAAATAATTTATGAATCTTAAAATTTTAAAAACCTAGATAGCCTAGGGCTTTTGGATAACCTATGAAACCTAAAATTAAAAAATTTAAATAAGCTAAGAACCCTAAAGCAGAAAAACCTAGGTAACCTAGGAGTCCAAAACTGAAAAAAAAAGCCTAGGCTTCCCAATACTGAAATTTGGTGCAGGTTGCTAAACTGCCCGTAGTGAAAAAAAATATTAATCAAAAATTAATTAAGGGATTTATGTGTTGTTCCAAACCCTAACTACCTACAATAGTCTATTCTTTTTTGACTGTTCTTGTGTTGTCATGCACTTGTTAAGAAAGACTCAAGCTTCTCAACAAAATAAAGAAAATAGAAAGAAAATAAAGAGAATTTTTTTTAATAAAATTTTCATAAAATTCTCCATAAACATTATAGTAGAAATATTAGATTATCGTAGGCTACCTAAGCTTTTTGATTCAGTTAATCCTTTTACTTTAGACTACTTAAACTTTTTATTGTAGTTTATCTAAACTTTTTTATTTAAGATGCATAGGTGACCTAGGTTTTAAATTCTAGGCTACCTAAGCTTTTTTATTTATCTAAGCTTTTTACCTTAAACTATCTAAACTTTTTATTGTAAGTTATTTAGAGTTTTTATCCTAAATTATTTAATTTTTTGATTTATTTAAGCTTTTTATTTTTGATTACCTAAACTTTTTATTGTAGGTTATTTAGATTTTTTTATCCTAGGTTACTTAGGCTTTTAATCCCAAAATTCTTAGGCTACCTAGACTTTTTAGTTTAGAACACTAAAGTTACTTGAGCATCTTCTTTAATAATTTTGAGGATAAGGCATGACCATTTTGGTATTCCATTGGGGGAGGGGGGGAGGGAGGGGGGTGTTTGTTTATGCAATGTGATAATTTGACGTTTTTGACTTTTAAAATATTTCAAGGTCTAAACAATAGCCTAGCAAATATACAATTTTTAATGATAAAGTTTGGCAGGGATTCATTATCATCAATAAAATGCATGGAGAATGAAAGGGGGAGGGGGGTAGGAAGGGATGGTGGGACTTGTGGTTATCCTTAGGGATGTGATTTATATGGCTCCCAATAATGTGGAATTTATTTTTCCGCAACAAATGGATCAATCCCACCAACCCCAACTTGACCCCAGTCCAGATACACAACCTAATCCCACAAAGTACGGAACCCCTAGAAAGCTCTGAATACCCTTGGATTCCAATTTCTTAAGTATGTTGAAAATTGAAACAAGTGTAAAGGAAGTCCAAACCTACAATGCATCTAGGCCAATCCCAAGGCCTCCTTAATGACGCAAAAGGAAAAACTAGGGTAGTTCCTTATAGGAAGCGGAGAATGATAACAATCATTTCACAATTTTGTAGAATTTAAGATTTTGAGATTATGTGTTATGTGATGGTTCACAAGAAAAATAAAACACGTTACCATAGTATTATGGCAAGTTTCCATGTTTTAGTGTTCAATAGTTAGTTCATTTTGAAGATTCTCTATTTTCCTTCACAAAATTTGGTTCACTGGAAAACAAAAATTAATTAAATAAAAAATTTAACCTTTGTGAAAATAATATAATTTTTGTAAAAGCTGCCAATCTACTTTGATTCAAGGGTGGCAGACCCCGGTTTTTTGCAATCGGGTTATTTAAGGTTTTAATATAAGACCCGATTGTCTGAGATCGCACAAAATCAGGTTTTATTTTGAAAATCGGGTTTTAATAGGGTGCAGACTGCAAAAGAGGGCAACGGTAACCTGGCAACCCACTCCGTGTTCAGAACTCTGAACTTCAGAGGTGGGCAATTGGCAGTTTGGCTTGCACTCAACTTCAGCGAGAGTGATTCCGATCATGCCGGCCTCAATTAATGTTACCCAGAATAAAACCATGGTTTTGATACAAATCGGGTTTTATTCATTTAAACCTTAAACCCGATTTGTCGGGCGGAAAAAATCGGGTTTTTACCACCCTTGCTTTGATTATTGATGCCATTCAATTTTTTACGACTTAGAACACCCTTCTCAAGCAAAGAAGCATCTAAGGTTTCTGCTATGGCTGCACATGAGACCTTATTTGGATAATGCCCCAAGCTTGACATTAACACTTTCACATGTTTTGCTACTAGGTAGTGCCCTTTGGAGGTGGGTGAGGTTTTCATCAAAATAAATACTTATAATTTGGACTCCAGCCAGAAAACCCAACTGATTTATTTTTCAAAAGTGCACCAACAAGGGTGGTGGGGACCATAGTGAGAATCATAGGCCAACTCTAGAAACTCATTGACAAGCTGATGACTTAGGAGTTCCAGCACTTGTCTCAACTTGGCTTCCTTTCAAATTGCTCCATGTTTTCAAAGCTGCTTACATTCACATTCTGGAAATTGCAAAGCTTCATTCTTTGATTCTTGAATCATATTTTCATCTGAATTCTTTGGTGAGTAGGTTCCAAAGTTGATCACTATGTGTGTCATTCAATGATGCATACAGTAATCTTGTGTCAAAAACTCTTTTTGTCACTGAAGTTTGGGATTTAACAGTTGCCCAATCCTCCATGAACTTAATCTAGCTTTTCCATCTTCTCTTCCCTGACTTGTTTTTTGTGAAATGTACATAAAAGATTTACAAGAGCAACTTTGAATTCAACTATTGGATTTTGTAATCCTGTTCATATGGATAAGTCGATTGTTCAGCTTTTTCAAAGCTACAATCTCACCTAATGTTAGCACCTAACACTAACATTAAGCTAATATTAAACTAATACTAAATTAATTTTTAAAGCACAATGTTAGTTAACATTAATTTTAATGTTAATTAACATTTAAATTTTGATTCACATTGTTTAAGTTAGTGTTAGTTTAACATTATGATGATGGATTCATACCATCATCATGATGCTACCAAAAATCTCCCTGTCTACCAAAAACATGAGCACCTAGTAGCCAAGATGCTGCTACAAAGTTTGGAATCAAATAGTGCTGGAACTTGCAACTAGATGCAGAAAGATTGCAGCAAATGTTAACAAGCAAATACAAGGTCATCAGAGTGCTTACTTTCTTCAGTTTGTTCATCATCAAAGCTAGAGAAACTCTCTCAACAAGATTATCCATGGAATATGATGGAGGCATAACTCCTTTTTCTGTAATCTTGAATAGTAGAATTCCTGTAGAATTTGAGCAAGACCAGAAGAAGAGGTGTGCAGGAGAGAGAAGATTCCTCATCATGCAAACCATTAGCATTTGGCATCTGAGTGAAAGCGGAATCGTGTTGTTGGCGCCTACACATGCTTCAAGCTTCAAGTTTTGCCAGACCGCTGAGAGATGCTTTCTTTCTCTAGTGACAAGTGAATGGGGAAGGATTTGCAGCGATAGCAGAAGGGCTTCGCTCGCGCTCTGTTGAGCAAGCCGTTTTTTAAAGAGATTCGTCCAACTCTGTCGCGTGGGCTCCGCAACAAACGTTCTAGAAGCCCCTAGTGACGGCAACAACATGGACCAAACCGGAATAAGGGAGCAAATAGCAGATCAGGGAGAAGGGAGGGAGATGGGAGGAGTGGGGAAGGAAGAAAGGAAGGCAATCTTCTTCCTACAAGCTTCCAGGTTTGAATTTGTGAGCGGTTGGGGGCCTTTTTCTTCTTCTTTTTAAATTAAAAAAACATCTTTAAATTTATTTTTTGGGGCGGTGTTTATCTTTGCGTCCCAGTTTCCTGTGGCCCCTTTTTTTTTCTTCTTCTATGGGTGCTTTGCTCCCGGTCGGGGTCAGTTTGCCCCCTATTTCTGGTGGGTCGGTCCTTTCCTTCCCCCTAGACCGGCTCCAGCTTTTATTTCCCCTTCTGCCCCCTTTTCAGTGCAGCCATTCGGGCCGGTTGTCAATCTAGGCCCACTTCTTCCCTTGCCGGCAAGAGCAAGGCCCGATGTGATGTCCTGTGTACTGAATGTGGTGCCCTTTTTTGGGGCCGTGGTATGTCTCGTCATCAGCGCCATTGTCAAGCTTTTCAAGTTCTTTCTTTTGGTGGTTTTTCTTGCCCTTCGGCTTCCCTTCTTGCCCCTTCTCCCATTCCAGTGGCTTCGATTTGGGTGTTAGAGGTGGACCCCTTAGCACTTTCCATTTAGGTCTTCCTCAACCTCATTTGTATTTGTGAATCCTTTTCACTTTGCAACAAGAAATGCAGGTTGTTTTTCATTTGCCTTTGGATCGCCTTGTTTGAGACCCATTTGACACTACTACCTAGCATTTATTTTTGCTTATCCCTCAATGGTGTCTTGTTCTCTCCGCCTATGGTGATGTGCTAGACACCAAGACACTAGAGTTTGGCTTTGGCAATTTTTATTGAGAGATTAGGAAAAGTTTCAAGTGGAACATTATTTTCAAAGGCAAGCGCTTGCTGTGAATATACCTTTGAACCAAGGCCCCTCAACACCCTTGCTCCCTTCATACTCTTCTTCTAACATGCCCCCCTCATGGCAACTTGGGCGGAGCTTGGCTCTAAGGTGTGTTGGAGAATATGGTTGTGCAGTGAGGGCCTTTGCCCCCTTGGCCTTGATTGTTACTTCCTTAAGAACTGTGTTAGCTTTGCATGCTCTCCACCCTTCAGTTTCACCATCCCTTACCCTTATTCTTTGATGGACTTTTAACTGAACAAAAACTTAGAATTATCTTTGGGTTTTTTTTAATTAATTTTTTTCCACATGTCCCATCTTTTCGTAGGAGGACCTTCTAACATGGTCTTTTAGCATCTTTGGGATGCTTTCAACTTCGAGGATTTTGTTAGCAGTTTCCTACAACTTCACCAACTGAGTTCCCATGTTGCCATAGGTCGTTTCCCAAGGTCTATTGCTCACATCCTTGGTGCCGCTAGGTTTTTAGCCTTGGTCAAGCCTTCAAGTGGCATTAGACTAATTGCAATGGGCAAGGTCTTCTATTGGCTGGTCAAAAAGGGCTTATGCTCTTAACTTTGGGATAGATTTCTTTTCATTTTTCACTTCATCAGTTTGGTGTGGCAGTCAAAAGTGGGTGTGAAGCGGTGATGCACAACATTTGAACTATGTTGGATGTCCACCTCGAATGGGTGGTGTTGCAAATGGATGTGACGAATGCATTAATTCCATCTTACGTAAAGCCATCTTCTATGAGCTTCATGTGATAGGAAACCAGTTGTCTTTGGTTTTTCCTTTTGTTTATTCATTTTATGGCTAGCAATTACCTTTGTTCTTTAATCATCATTCCCCTAGTGGTGAACTCTCTATTATCTTTTCGTTTGTGGGCACACATTATGGTGACCCATTTACTAGGCCCCTTTTTGTTTTAACTCATTTTTGTGCCTTGCGAGCCCTTCATGTCTTTTACCTTTGTTGGCAGATAACACTCACATCTTCGGCGTTGCTTCCCTTGTTTTCCTTGTTTTTGACCATATTGCTTCCCAATTGGTTGATGTGGGTCTTTCTATTTAGCCCCGCAAATGTGTTGATTGGTCCCCTTCCAACTTGCCCTTCAATTTTCCCCCCCTCATAGTTTTTGTTGCCTTCCAAACAACATTAAAGTTTTAACCCCTTTGACTCTATGTTGTTTTCCTTTTTTTTTTTTACATGATGTTTTGGATGAAGAAGTTTGCCATGCAAGGGTGCTTTCGGGGTTGGGGGACATCCAAGTTATTTTTGGGATCTTATTTCGATGTTTTGTGCAAAGGCCTTCCTATTTGCTTCATGTGTTTCCACCCCTCCCGAACTTTTGACACCAACTTGCATCTTTCAATTTGACCTTCATGCAAGTTTTCAAGAGGCTTTTAGGCCCAAGTATGTTTGAATGTCTAAAAGCCGCTTTGGTGTGTTGATAGGTTTTGCTCCCCAATTCTAGTGGTGAGATAGGCTTCATTTCTATAAAGATCATTACATCAACAACGTATTTGGGGGGTTGGGCGTTAGTTGTGTTGATCATTGTTTCTAGATTTTTGTTGGATTCACACCCATTCTTATTGGTGGTTATTGGGGCAAGTAATTCGAATTCGTTCCCCTTCCAAGTGCACTTGAAGTTGTCTCAAAAGTTTCTTCCTTCGATTGTAACAGCATGTCTACATTTGTTCGAGCAATTTGCAAGGAGGGGAATAAATTGACTTAAGGAGACTATTTCAAAAAAACTACATGACCGTTCCTTTTCCAACATCATCTCTGACATGTCTTTTGATTTACATCAAACATGTTTGAGGTCTTGTGCAAAACTTGGTGTGGGAACTTGGTTATTTGCTTGCCTTGTCATCCCATACTTTCATCTACCTTCAAATGTTTTCCCTTCAACATTGTGGACCAAGTTAAGCCTCCCCATCCTTTGACTTTTGGTCTAATCCATTGCATATGTGGCCAACTGTTAAACCCTTTGAGGATCCACCTCTTTCGTTGTGCCCATGGTGGGGAGAGGACTATATCCCATGATGTCGTTTGAGATGTTTTTCCATTATAAGAGATGCGGGGTTTCACATCTTGGGAGAACAAACACACATTCTTCCACCACCTCTCTTAAGTCTTCTTATTGATGGGTTGACATTGTTCTATCAATGGATGGCATTTGCACATTGGTCGATGTCATCATTGTTGACCCCATTCAAACAAACTTGGTATCTTGGATGGTTCTTTCTCATGGGTGGTTGCTACAGTGGCTACTCGAATGAAAGAAGGCCTTTATCGCAACCACTACCTAACAAACATGTTTTTTCCTCTTGCCATAGAGGTTTTTGGGTGTTTTCTGACGCGCTCCCAAGTCCCAAGTTAGCCCCAAGTCGAGGCTAGGTTACTCAAATTACGGAATTTTTGGGACTCGGGGCACGCTCCCAGCTTCCAGCACTAAAGGGGGTGAGAGGGGCATGTTGAAAGCTCCGGGATAGTCTAGGAAGAGGGACAAGCTTACTCAATTATACGGTCCTGCATCCAAATCCAACCAACAAGTTGGTTAGAACTCATTCTGCACCCTTTTGGTGTTGAGACAATCCACGAGCTACCTTGGACTCACTTGACTCACCACGGCCCGGATTCGGGGGAAGCCACCACCTTCCCCCATATGGTATTCTTTGCAGCTCTCCGCCGCACTTACATCCAAATGGCTCTTTTTCCCGGGACTCCCAAAGTGGAGTCCCGAAATTATCCCGATTTGGACTCCCAGGACTTTGGACGCTCATAACTTCTCACTCCGAACTTGGATCGGGACGAGGTCTAAACCAAAGTTGTAGCTCTCCTCAAGAGCTTTCCAACGGTGTGTCACACTTCACCTGCACGCACCGGAATTGGGTCGATTCCCGACTTTTAGTGGTCGGGAGTCAAACTGCCAATTTGACTCTCGCCCTTCTTTCGACCATAACTTGTGTTGTAGATGATTAAATGGCTCATGCGAGGTCATTTTGGACATCTACACCTCAAGACCTTTCCAACGATATAAAGAACACCTCAATGCGAGGTGTTTTGATCCTTGCAATCGCGCTCTGAGTTTTTGAGAGTCCCGGAGGACTCCCAAGTCCCATTTTCGAGAGTGGGAGTGGCGACCTCACACTTCCCTCAAAGTGGGGTTGCGACATTTTCACTAACAATTTGACAACTTTATCCATCAATGTGCTAACATGGCATGAAAAACAAAAGGCACCGAACGCCATCCTTTATTGGTTTTACATTTTTTTTATCAACAAAGAGTGTCGTTGGTTTTACAAAGAGTGCAAGCCACCTCCATCTCAAGGCAAGCTATTATGCAAGGGAAGGTTCTTTTAAAATTGGAGTTTTATCAAATTTACCTCCCCTATTTTAGTTGATATGCTTCATGCGACTAGTGCAAGTTTCAGTCCTTAATGGTTCCCTTTCTTCCATGTGGCTCGCCTCTTTGGGGCTCCTTTGTTTACCTTGCATTTTGTTTCTTTTCTCTCCCTTTCTTGGGTGCTTTCTTCTTATAAAGTTTGACATGGTTTCATCATCAAAAAAGGAAGAAAAGAAAGAAGGCAAAGAGGGTAGAAGGTAAAGTGAAAGAAACATGGAGCGTGAATAGGAGAGGTATGAAAAGGGAAGTATAGGGAACATTGGAAAAAAAAATGGTGGTATCTTACCATGGACTTATGGGCTCTTTTTTGGGGTTACTTTAATGGTGCTTTCACACTTGATATTAAGTTAATGTTAAATGAAAATCTAGATGACATCCAAGGTGGCACCCAATGTTAAATGGGCGATAGTTTAATGTTAAATGAATGTTAACATAAAATGTTCATGGTAAGTAGGTGTTAAGTCCTAAATGATTAGCATGGTGTTAGGGACTCTACACTAAAATCTTAAACACCAAGTGTGAATGCACCTATCAAACTTTTATGTTAAAATCCATATTTTTGTTAGATTTGGTGGTAATTAACACCAATTTAACATTGCATTAACATTTTCTTAACATTGCGTGCCATCTAGGATTTGATGGTAGTTAATTGTTTTGGTGTGAATTTTACAAAATTTGCTCCTCTCCTAACATTGAATTAGCATTGTGTGATTACAATTTACCCATGGCTTCAAATAAAAGATTAAATGGTGTGAAAATTTGAAGGGCATTAAATTATTGAGGGTTAAATGTAGTATAATGTAAGGCTGGGGGGACATTGATATCTATTTGTTTGACTCTTTTATATATTTTATAATTTAATATTGAAATTCTTGGAACTTAATCTAATTGAAATTAGATCAAGTTCCAAGAATTTCAATATAAGTGGGTTAGTAATATGGCAAAGTACCTATATTGTTCTCTTTGTTTAGTTGACATAAGAATGTGTTTCTTGATGAGAAATGGTTCCAACAATGCAGTGAGCTGACCTGCCATGGAGAATAGTGTTGTCATATGCTACCACTTCAGTTTGAAGCTTCTCCTTTTTGCCAATTCCTCCATCTGCAGCTGTATATTTGCTGCCGGAAGCTGTTCATCAGCCAGTTTCCATGACGATCTAATACCAAACCTATGACAGAAGAACTACAGAATTTCAGAGCTTCAGTGAGAGGCTCCTTTGTCTGCCACAGAACAAAAAAAGCAATCCTAGCATCATTAGAGTAAGAGAGTCACCCTAAACCCTAAACCCTAAACCTAAACCCTAAAACCCTAAACCCTAAACCCTGAGCACACAGTAGTTTGGGTTATGCTCTTGAAGATGGCATCCACTGCCACCTATGAGTTGCTGCAAGAGAAAGATATGTCAGCACAGATTTGATAAAGAGGCCAGAAGTCTGCTTCCTAAAGGTCTTTTGTTTGCTGTCTGTCTTTGCATCCTCCTAGAAAAAAATGATGGGCATCTTTTTGCTAGAGAAACAAAAATACACTCGATACACTTGATTATCAGAGAGCTCCAGAGCTTCCATGGCTGCCAAGATGTGAGCACGACAAATCCTCTTCAACTAGGTATAACATTTTAGAGTTTTGAACCTGTTCTGTTGCTATTGCTGTGATTGTAATCTGCTGGTAGCTGCTGCAGATGACAATTTGCAGTGGTCGCATATACTACTACTGGAAAGAATTGCTGGTGCACATCACCTGTCAACAAGTGCACACACACCCCCTCCTTGCAGTATGTTGTGAATGGGAACTGTTGTAGAGCTCTTCATTATGGTAAATGTCGTAAGTGAGCAACACAATAGCTCATCAAAGAAAGTCGGCAAACGGCAGCACTCGTGACTCATAAAATTGGAAATCTCCAAGTGATAGTCTTGTTTGGATATTGCATTTGTCAAAATCCATTACATCCTTGTTGCAAGCTGCACAAACTGATTGTTTCATTCAGAGAATGCATTCATTGAACTCCATTGCATCCTTGAAGCAAAAAACCAATTGTTTCATTTAGAGATTGCATTCATCAAACCCTATTGCATCCTTGCAAGCACAAGCAAAAAACTGACTGTTTTGTTCAGAGATTGCATTAGTCAAAACCAATGCATCCTTGCACGCTCAAGCACAGACTGATTGTTTCATTTTAGAGATTGCATTAGGTCAAAAACTGTTACATCCTTGCAAGCTGAAGCACAAACTAATTGTTTCATTCTGAGATTGCATTCATCAAACTCCATTGCATCCTTGCCAAGCTCAAGCTCAAACTGATTTTTAAGGAAATCAGAATACATCACAAGAGCTTCTCACCTCTTCTTCAAGCAGGAGAGCATGTCTCTGCAGGAATATGGCTGAAGGATTATCCTCAAGGATCTGGTTTCAAAATGATCTGTAGAGACCACAGCAAAATAATTGAAAGATTCTGAGGGGGAAAAACGCCACACAACTCAAGCAATATACAAGCAGCAGCAAAGTTTGAAGAAAATGAATGAGGCAAAAACTGGAAGGGGAGGTGGTATGGTGCTAAACACTCCATTATGGTTTTCTCCATAGCCTTGTCTATCATCTAGCTTTTCTTTGTCCACACTTGAACTTCTTCATTGGTTTAGCAATCACACAACAATTTGTGGCTGAAAACCAGCAGCAAATGTTTTACAGATTGTTTCTCATGAAGTTGCAACTGCTTCATTCTGCAGAGTTGGTGGTAGATAGATAGATACTGCAAGTATCTATTGTTTTTTTATCTCTTACTGCTGCTGCAATCAAACATCTTGAGCACATTCACCTGTGAGTGCAGTACAAAGATCTTGAGCATTTCTTATTAGCATCAATGCATTGCACAGTGTTTCATGATGGATTTTGTGATGATCAAGAGAGGGAAGGTTAAACAACAGAAAGCAGCAGCTTGGACACACGCACAATGATTGTCTCTCTCAACTGAGGAAAACAAATGCTTCAAAAGCACACCAAGATTTTGTTTGCAGCAGCAATTCAACCATATCCAACATACCTTCCAAAGACGCAGAGATCTTGCAGGAGTGGATTTTGGGAAGCTTAACAACACACAGGAGCAGCTTGAACATGAGCACAACGATTGTCTCTCTCAACAATGGACAACAAATTCTTCAACAAAGTACCCTGAGGTTTTGTTTGCAGCAGCAATTCACAACCGCATCCAAGATACCTTGGAAAGATGCAGAGACCTTGTCGGAACGTACAGCGCAAGTATCATCATCATCACCCTCAGCGCAGGTATCATCATCATCATCAATCCTCATGGCGAAGATCAAAAACTCGATCAAGATGTCTCTCCTCTTGCGGAACTGCAAACGGTCAAGATATCGAGCGGCATTCGAGCACCAGCCAACAACCGCCAGCATAGTGGCGCCCCTCCCATCCACCGTAGACTGTTTTCTTCGATTCAGTCGAGTAATAAGCCTCTTGCTTCCGCCGCAGGAGATTGCAAAAAAGATCCGCGATGGCACCCTTGCAAGATGATCTGGACTCGTAGAGAAACAATCAAAGTCTACTCGTGGAATTATTCCGAACAAAACGTCAACAAAAAGCCGAAGTACCTTTTAAAAGAAACACTCCGAAAAGTCCTCTTACGGACACACAAAACAGGGTCTCTTACGGGCACAGAAAAACAGGGTTGGTTTTCTTGGGCATACAGTGTAGCGCAATCAACTCATCTTGTTGTGCTATTGCAATGCGGGTTGTGAAGGAGCTTTGTTCGTCCTCCAGCTTCGTACCGCCAGCAGCAACTTCTTCGTACCGCCGTGAGCGCCAAATGTGTACGCTTTTTGTCCATCTTCCCGCTTCTTTCCGTGAGCGCCAACCGAAGTAGTGTCTGTTTCGTTGTTCCTCCTCCTCGAGACTTTCCTGCCGCGAGCGCCTCAAGCTGTAAGCTTTCCACACTCTCTTTTTTACTATGCGCGACATGTACATCAGCAGCAAGCCATAGTCGTCGTCCTTGTTGCAGCGTCCATAGTGCAGCGGGAGTAGTCCTCTTCTGCAAGTCCTTGCCGAGAGCTTCCATTGAACATGCGTTCTTTGTCTGTTCTGCAGATTGATTGATCATCCCGCTTGACACGCATCTTTGAAGCCAGGGTCTTCAGTTTTCAAGCACTATTTGCAGTACTTTTCTGTTGTTTCATTGCTGCATGGTGTTGTCTTTTGTGATCTGTTTCCGCTGAGAAAGGAGACCGAGAAAGAGTCGCGAGAGAGAGAGAGAGAGTCGAGGCGGGAATTGTTCCGTTTGTTCGGTGATGGTGACGCAGAGGAACGAGACATGTATACAGCTGAACGGAGTGGTGCGATCTGGCTTCTCGGAGAGAAGCAACACGATCTACATCAAAGGAACATGGTACCCGATGCATTTTCTTCTCCTCATCACGGACGGCATCGATGCTTGGAGGATCGATGCGACAGAAAACGTGGTGACATTGCGGGCGAGAAGCTTGCAACTCACGGAGAGCGAGTATGTAGATAAGGCGCATTCTTACCTCGGCCAACAACACGCGAGCTCGCTCTATTCTCTACATCGCACAAGCTCCGAGGCAGTGCAACTGATGTGCACTCCCACGGACAAGCAATACACTGTCGGATTCAACTTGGAACTGATCTTGAAGAAGGTACCAGCGGTGAGCATCACTTTCGACATGTTGCAATTTCTGATGCAAGCTCACAGAGATCTGTTGGAGCAGTCGGAGTATAAGACACGAATGTTCGAGCGCACCAAAGCTGCTATGGAGAAAACCATCGTTGAGCTTCAGAAGGAGAAGCATGAGATGGAATCAGAGCTTCTACAGCTGAAGACAGGGGAGGAAGAGGACGACGAGGAGGAAGATGATGACGATGTTGGTGTCATGACTGTCATATCAGCAGCAGCAGCAGCAAAGAGGAAGAAAGGTGAGCATACTGTGGAGAAGAAAGGAGCTTCTGTAAGGAAAAAACCTCTATGGAGTTTTTCTGTCGCATCACCACCATCCTTGTCTCCTCCTCCAGCAGCAACCTCCAAGGCGCTGCCACGCTATTCCAATGGCAGCAAAGAGATTTCCAAGTCTGGGAGCAAAGCAAGACGAGGAATTATGACACCAACAAAGATCATCAGCAAGCAATCTGTGTCTGAAACCAAGTATGGCAACAGCTGGGAAGCACAACCAGCAAAGTTCTCTGTTGTTGGAGCTGCTGCTGGTTATTCAGAGGAGCATCAGACTGCTGAAGAAGATGATGATGATGATGATGATGATGATGATGATGATGAAGATGATGAAGGAGGAGAAGAAGAAGAACACAAAGGAGACAAAGAAGAAGAGAAGAAGAAGACTGGCAGAGTAAGACACAAAAAAATGATCATTGCTCATGCAAATGTAGAGGGATCTCAATTTGCTGCAGGAGACTTAGCCTTTACAGAACAGCATTATCAGTTGATGAATGCACACAAGGGAAGAAGAGCAACTGGATCAACGAAGGAAGGCAGGAGATCAACAGCATCTCACAGTAAAGTAAAGAAAGGTGAAGGCAGTAGATCTGCTGCAATATCTATTTCAAAGAAGAAAGGAGGAGACATTGTTGTCTCTGCAGATCCAATAGAGGAGCAAGCAGTGAAAGGCATCAAGGTGTTGGTACCATTTACAACTTCTGGATCTACTGGCGGTCAGGATGGAGAGAAGAAGAAGAGGAGGAGCAGGAGTGATGAGAAAACACCAAACCCAAGCAAGAAAAGAGGCCGACCATCTGACCCTGGAAGCCAGCACAAACAATCTTCTGAGAAGAAAAAAGCAGGAAGTTTGCAATGGATCAGCAGCCAAGCAGAGAGTGCAGAAGCAAACTCACGATCACAAAATGCATCTCTTGTTCATGACACTGATGATGCGCATCAGCAACAGCCCTTTGGAGTGCTGGAAAATAACAACAACAGTCTTGCCATTATGCCAGTGAATCATGAACAGAAGAAGTTCAATGTCATCAGTGCAGATATTCATGATTTTGACAGTGACCGTACAGAGAAGGCGATGGCATTGCATCAATTCTGGGCACTCTATGATGACAAGGATGGAATGCCGCGGTTTTACGGCCGCATTACGAAGATGAGACACTCTCCTTTTGAGGTCAATGTTCAGTGGCTGGAGCCTTATCGTCCCGTAGTTCGACGGTCAGGTCTTGTGAAATCAGCAGCACTTTCCGCATCATGTGGAGAGTTTGTGCTTGCAACTGAATGTTCACAAACATTGGCTGCTTTCTCACACAGAGTGGAGATAGAGGAAGATGTTTCAAGAGGCACTTTTCAATTGTATCCAAAGAAGGGTGAGGTCTGGGCACTTTACAGAAATTGGTCAAAGCCCAAACCTGAGAAGGTGGCTGATGTAGCAGCAGATGAGGAAGAAGACAATGTGAAGTTTGAGTATGAATTAGTGGAAGTACAGAGTGATTATTCAAAGGAGAAAGGTGTGAAAGTAGCACCAATATATAAAGTTTCAGGCTTCACTGCACTCTTCAAATCAGGAGGATATTGGGCAAGCATTGCAATTCCTGCCAAGGATGTACCATCCCGCTTCTCTCATCGAATTTCTACTTACCAGATTAGTGGAGATGAGAAGCCAGGAGTGCCAAAGGATTCTCTGGAGCTTGATCCCGCTGCTACTCCTCCGGAATACCTTAAACAATCTACAAATGGGTATGGTGATGGTGTTGACAATTTTCCAGTTCCTGAAGTGGAGGCACTTCAGACAGTTTCTGAGTCTGGTTGAGTGGCAGCAGTGGTGATGCGCACCATATGGCTTTTTAATTTATCTCATCTGGAGCATTTTCTTTAGCTCTCTGGGGTGTTTGATTGAATGTCAACTATCCAACACCTGCTTCAACAAAAAAACAGCAAGTAACAACATACTGACAACCAACAAAATTCACATTTGAAAGTTCCTTGAAGAGATGATTGAAATCTGCTGTTGATGGGCTTGTTGAGTTGGGAGATGAGTGATTTTTAGGCCTCTTGTATGTTGGTAGAGAACAAAAAGGTGGGGTTGAGAATGCTTGGGTTACAACAAAACACAGAGGTTGTGACAGACAGAATGGCCCCTCCCATCCTTTCAAATCTCAACTGACACTGAAGTCTCTCCAGTGCTGCTGACTGACTTGTGCAAGAAAAGAAAACGCTGTTTGTGACATATTACTTGCTTGTTGAAAAGACCCATTTGATATGGATGGACTTGCACAAGTTCAAAACAGAATAGATGATTCTGGTTTGCCTGCCACTTGAGTTGATGGTGCATTGAAAGTTTTGAAACATACCTGTTGTGACGCTCAACTGGGTGACTGTTGTGAAGCTCAGCATCACTGCTATTTATGATGAAGAAGATGATGAACTTCTGACACTTCCTGGCGAGCAACTCGCTCGCAAGTTCAAAACAGAGTCGATGATTCTGGTTTTCCTGCCACTTGAGTTGATGGTGCATTGAAAGTTTTGAGACATAACTATTTTGGAGCTCAGCTCAGTGTGACTGTTGTGAATCTTGGCATATCTATTGTGAAACTTGGCATCACTGCTATTCATGATGAAGAAGATGTTGAACTTCTGACACTTCATGGTGAGCAACTCACTTATATGGTTATGACTGGTACTCTAATTGTTGTGTGACCTTCAAAGTTGTTTGTTATTGAGAGTTAGTTCTCTGCAAAATCTTAGACACAAAATCTTGCCCCCATGTGTCCTCTCTTTGTATTGCCATTAATCTTTATTTGCCAACAAGGAGCACAAGAGGCAGCCCTCAGTATGTGCTCTGGTTAAACATGCACTGAGAGTGTGCTGAGTACGCTCTCCGAAACACAACACGCTCTTGTTTCTAGGCTTAGATGCAGTGGTCTTTGAAAATGTCCTTGCATATGGAATCTCATGAATAGTGGTTTTTAAGAAGAGCATGAGAACATGCGGGGAACTCATGATGAGTGTTTATTATCACAGTCGAGATCACGCCTACCTTCTTTGAAATCAAATTTGTTGGCAAGAGCTAATGGCCCACCCATGGGTACAGTGTCTCTTTTGGGGGGTTTTCTTGCCACTTTGGTGACCAAAAAATTCCAGTTTGAAAGCTCTGAAGCCATGTTAAAGCAATAGGTTCCACTTGGTTGCCAAATTATAGCAGAATTCATAAATTGTTCAACTTCTGCTCTGACATGGAGACAAATCTGACCAATTCCTCTTGTGGATGATTGCTGGTGTGTGTGGCTACATTACAGAATTGGAAAAAAAAAATCTTGCATGCGTACAAGTGCAACAAATGTGCTCCTTCTCTCCTGATATCAGAGATGTGTTATACAAGAGTTCCCAACAAGATAATGAACTGCAATTGCCTCTTAGTGCTGCCCCTTAACTGTTGGTCCATGTATATTAAATCTCTTGCGAGGTCACCCATCCCAATACTATTCCAGTGGAAGATAGCTAACGTCACAGTTCTTATGGACTCCAAAAATTTGATTATGAGAAAATATTTTAAAATTTGAGAAATTTTAAGTTCCAGAGAAATCATTCTAAATTCAATAACTTTTGCTCCATTGGTCCAAAAATTGTAAAAAGGACAACTGTGCACACTACCTTGTCAAGGGCGCTCCATTGGTACCAAAAGCATACCAGGGAGCCAATGATTTTGTAGGTTTACTGCATGGTCACATCCAATCAGACAAACAAAACAAACAAACACCTATCTTCATATATAGATGTACTCTGTGTATCAGAGTGTGTCTTTAGTCAAGAGATTATTCCACCAGGAACCCAACATAGTCCATCAATGTGGATTCTGGATGTCCTTGCATTGTAATAACACAGGTGTTTTTATGTACAAGGTGGAAACCAATTAGCTTGAATTTGGTGCAGGATCTTCTTCCTGCAATTTTTTTTGACATGGAAGGAAAAAACTCCTGGTCTGGCAAAACACCAGCCCTGCTACAAGCTGGTTTGTATTTTAAATTTTACATCTTGCAGCAGCTACAAGTCCTTTCTTTTGTGATGAAACTTCACCACTAGGCAACAAAAAACCAAAGTCAGCATCTCTCAAGGGAAAAAGGGTTTGAAATCACTGTATTTAGACCATAGGTCATGCACATTGCCAGAATATTCTGTAGCAGGATATCAAAAATATATATTCTTTCCTATGACATGAACCCAAATTTTGGCTACCTTCTCGTTGTGGATCATGGCAAGTCTTGCTACGTCACAAAATTGAAAAAAATAACCCTGCTACAAGTTTAGATTCTGAGAGAAGTTAGTTTAGGTTCCCTGAGAAAGTAAGTATGGAGAAACTGGATCCCACAAGAAGCGAATATTGAGATCCCATTCTCAATATACATCATGGTCCATGCACTCAAAGTAGAGCCCGGCCCCACAACAAAGCACATACAGTTGCACCATCTCAATATCTACTGGATTTATCTCTCTCACTGCATGCAGGTTGAGATTCCAAAAGCTTCTTTTCAGGTTTAATGGAACAACAGAAAACATAAAAACAGTTTTTTGTCAAACATCAACCAGATATGCACACTTCCCTGAAGCAGACAAATCGCTCCTCTGACATAGTTTCTGCATCAGTTTTTCCCTGCATCTAGGAACCTGTGCTGACCAGAGATCTCTGACTGCAGAACTTGTCTTTCAAGCCTTGATGTCAACCAACTGCTAGAGAAGCACATGTGCACCCATGTGCATAGCATGTGCACACACATGCAAACAGTCAAACTATTCATTTGTTCAGCTGCTATGTGACAAGGCATACCACAAAAGACAAGTGTCTTTATTTGTCAATCACGAGTGATTGACCAGTTCTACAACCTATATGAAGTTGAATAGGGCTACTGCTGCCTATTGGTAGGGGTCAAATTCCAACCACTGAAACAGGAGCGATACAAGTGGTCAGCCTCCAATCACTGTAACATTAGCAACGCCAAGTGGTCAATTTCCAACCACTATAACAGGAGGAACATGTCTACCCAAATGACCCTTTCCCTCAGGCACCCGCATTGATTTGGGGTGACCAATAAACCCAATTAGCTTTCCAGTGGGTACCTTTCTATCCCCATGTTGCAGGAAGCCAAGCTCTAATGTACCATACACTATGCCTAGAAGCTCTTTCACAAGAGCTGTGAAGAAGATTCCACATTACAATTCCTCCCATACCATTGATAAAACAAATTTCAGATGCTTTTCCAGAACTGGGCAATATTTGGCCTCCTGAGATGGGAAGATGCCTAAATGGGCAGGCAAATGTAGTTTGGACAGACAAAATCAACAAAGGGGTAGTAAAAGACAAGGGTGCATTACCTCTTATGTGGTCCAAATTCAACTTTGTCTACATTCAAAACAAACATTATCACAAAGACAAAAACAAAATATTGGAAGAAATGTACCATCCACACTTCTCTACAACTGGTTTGAAAAGTTTGTGTAGGTGATAGCTTTCAAGCATCAATAATTGTTCAAGTGCGCCCCCCCCCCCAAAACACTTCCAAAACATATGAGGAAACTGTATTCTTCAATATGGTACATCAGAGCCAATATTGTGATAGGACCTGCAGGATACCTCTCCATGGTAGGTTTCAAAGTGTTGCAAGCACAGCTGAAATTAATCTCAATGGTCCCTCCTGGTGTAGAAAAGAGACAACCCAAAATCAATCTTCACATTGTCACACAATGTGTTACAATGGAGTAAAAAAAGCATTGACAAGAGCACCTCAAGCTGTTGTTTTGACATTACACCGCAAGTTCAAACAGATGGAAAGGAAAACATTGTTCAGAACTTTACTTCATCACCATCTGACAAGACTAGCTAAACAAACTAGCTTTCACATACACAAGTCAATCTTTCCAGCAATTCACAAAGTCCCTGCTACTGCCCCTAAAGGATTCATGAACAGCACCTCCCCAATATATATAGGTCCTGAAAGAACCTGAGAATTTTGAAGGAACAACACGGTAGTACAACCATAGGCACCATGTCTATTGCATACACTCTAGGAAACCAAATCAAGTCACATTCGTACATGGCAATTCATGAACTATCACAAACCCACTGATTGCCGGAACTCCTCAATAGGAGTAACATATTGCTAACACATTAACACTTGACTTCCTTCAAGGCATCAGCAAAGTAAAGGAATGTGGGATCCGATTTCCCATCCTTGTAATAAGCAAAGACAGTTGACGAATCATCCTTCATGCTCTCACCCACAAAACTGCACACAACACACAGAAATCAGGACAACAAGCCACCATTGCAAGAATAATGTCTGCTGGCACATATCTACACTCACAACATTACCCTGAGCTAACTTCAAAGATTGATTGCCCAAAAGAAAAGAGCATAGGGTGCAGATGCTCATTAAAAAATGTTTTTAGCTTCAAGGCACCTCACATATCTATGAGATAGCAGACAAAACTTGACAATATCACTTTGAAGGTACCCATTAAGTGAGTTCCAGAAAAACCAAAACTACAACAGTGAGAAAGACTCTGGTCATCACCTTTCGAGTGTCACTCACAAAGTATCAGACCACAACCTTTCCCATCAATAACAGTAACTAGACTCCCATAACTCCCACTGACTTCATCAGCTCCCACTGGTGGGTGCAGACAAGGACACATGAATCTGCCCAGAATTCTGGGCATAAAATCATGCAAATCCTGTTCCCTGAGTTTACATTGCAGTTCTCAAAGTAATGGGAAGAATTGATCACCTTGGCTAGCACTTAAGAGACATAGCTTGAAGGTGCAAAATATACTTGCAGCTTCATATGTAGGCAGAGTACAAAAACAACAGGGTCGTCTTCACAAACAAGACAAGCTGAACAGACAACACAGATAACCTCTCCCTGACCTCCTGCCATACATTCCACATACATAACCTAGCACATGGTCTATGAGAAAACCACTGACAGAAGAACAATGCATAACTCCAGTCTTACAATTGGAAGTCGCCCAACTTGGAGAGCAAGAACTTGACTGCTCCTTCAACATCCTTCTTAAAGGTTGCCTGGCGCTCCTCAGGCACAAGAGGGGTCAGAATCTTCAAATACTTCTTGATGTATGCCATGAAACCCTTCTTGTCATATGGAGGTTGCTCCTGAGACCCGAAAAATAATCAGTATTGCTAGTCACACACTCACATTCGGATAGGAACTAGGACTATTCCTAAACAAGACAACAAGGGATAGCACCAATGGACAAAGAGGAATCTAGACCTGCAGTCTGAAAGTGTCAACAATGTCAACAACTTTGGCTGCTTGGTCATCGGCTCCCTCTTCTTCTCCACCTTCAGCTGAAGGATTGGCTCCAATCAGACTATCCACATCAAGAGCACCCTTCACTACCCACTGCATTCTCCCAAAGCATCATATAAATCACATCAGCCATTGGCATTGAATGGTAACAACATTAGACCACTGCAATTCAACAAGAGAGCTACATGGACAGACACCCGTTGTTTTTCCCATTTCATTACTTGACCTAGATCTGGCTATATACAAGCATCAAGCAAGACATGCACTGTAAAATGTTATAGAAATGCTGCAAGACAACCAGACCTCACAGCAAAAACAGGGCAAAGGGGATACAAACTTGAAATCTAATGAAAGAAAGGACCACAAGGACTGATCCAAGCTGCATCAAACTGCATAGCTTTCTGTTTCAGCAAAGGGTGGCACAGCAATATCACAATATTAGGGCAGAAGCACAAAAAGGGAAAAAAGCTCACACCTTGCCCTCAACCTCCCAAATGACACCATTGTGGATCTCCTCGTACGGAAAAGAGTCTGACAGCAACTCATCTCCTGTGAAAAACAGAAGGGAAAAGCAAGTTAGATATGTCTGAGATGTCTGAGAACCAGCATCAGGAGATGATTAGGTACATAGAATACCTACCTTTCACAGAAACCCAAACTTGTATTTGCTAGACCGTTTGTTTTCAGAAGGCAAAGATGAAGGTGACACATTCAAGCTATATATTATCTGAAATGTAGTAGCATAACAACACTATGCAAAGAGCATTCACCTACTCTACAAACAGAATTCTGTCCAGGAGCCAGACCTTTATCTCTGCTGAAAACCCTCCAGCATCAACTATGAGGCCCTCTTGTACAGAGGTTTACAGATGCAAAATCATTGAAATTCCACATGAATCAAAAGGCCAAGATAGAGCACAAAACACAGTCCCTAATTCATCCGCAGAGATATCGTGTCTTGGCTTCCCAAAAAGTTTAGAAATCAGTCTGTTTCTCACATAGCTGTTACTCAGCATTGAAGAAAAGACATAAAAGAGCAGTTGCTCTCAGATTTCTTCCAACCGAATGCAAAAGCTTGGAAACACAAGTTCCCCCGCTCCATCGCACGGTCTAGACTCTAGACAACAAATTCAAAGCAAAACAAAGCGCAGGCACGTGCGACGCCGGCGAGAAAACAAACCAAGCTCCCCCTGTTCACGAACAATCTTCCTTTACAACTCCGCTAAGAGATTCGACGAAAATAGGAAATCAGATCACAGAAACAAAAACCCCTCCACGACAACACTCCATTACCCGCGGACAGAACCGATCCGCAAACCACGCCTGATCAGTTTTTGCACAACAATCCCGCGAAAGGAAAAACAAAAAACGCAAGACTACGAAACAGCAGGACGTTGCTAACTTGCAGGCTTCACACAGCAACGAACAAGCAATGCAGAAGATAGCAGAAAAGAGAGAGAGGAAAAACCCTGGACGAAATCGCCAGAAATTTGCCCCTAAACATCCTCTCGCAACACATACCTGAGACCTTGTCCTGATACACGAGCATCTTGAACCACGTCCTTATGCCCCGGAGAGAGGGAGAGAGCCGAGATCGAAGACGCGAGAAGGAGCGCGAGCAGATTTCTCGCAGAGAGGTGCGCACGAAAGAGAGCTTGCGAAAGGAGCGCTGTGCGCTCTTTGGAGACGACGATGGCCCGGGTCGGGCTAGCACGGGTGCTTCACCCGTTTTCCCATCGGAACCACAGTATGCCGAACTCGGTCACCGGGTGTCGCAATATGCCCACCAGGTGCCGTAACAGGGCCGCCGGGTGCATTACCCGTGGTTGGGTGGGCGGCGGGCGCCGCTCTGGGTTAAGGGAACGGACTAGGGTAGGCAGGTCTATGAGCGAACACTTAAGCTGTGAGAAAGAGTGCGTTCACTCTCCCACCAGTTTCAGCCCGCGAGGTTCAAACGGTCTAGGTAGCCCTTCACCTACTACCTTATAGTCATTTAAGGGCCTTGGGTTTGAAACAGACAGTATAAAATCTTCCAAACTAAGGGGGGGCCACAAATTCATTTTAATTTTTATATTTGATAGATAATAAATTTGTGCCCATAATAATTTGGATTGTCAATATTTAATATTATGGTTTTAGAAATAAATTTACTTTCCATTACTTGCAAAGTTTCAATGATAAAATTTTTTTGACTTACTTACTTACTTACAATTTAGCGTCATTAAGTGGGCCAAACAGCACCCGGGCCAGAACCCAATTGATGTTAAGTTTGATGAAGCAATTCAGATCTAACCGTCTGACATTACACTAAGAATCTAGCAAGGATGCCTTGCTGCTGACAGCTCAGTAATTCAGCCAAAGGTGTGATGGCAATTAGTGGCAATGAACCTCTAAACCTCTCTCAAACACTTTGATAGGCAGGGCAAACCAACAAGAAGTGGTCCTCATCCTCAACTGCACCCAAGTTGCACAATTTGTAATAACGTTGCTGCACCGGCACCTTCACTAGCTTGATTTGCCTTCCTAGCTCAATCTGCAATTTGTGATTCGCACAACGAAAATGTGCCAAGCTTCTCCTAAGTTATGCATTGTCTACCTTGGAGAAGTATTCTTTGTACCCATACTGCGCTAAGCTATTCAACCCCAGATAGGTTCTCACCCTACTGGAGTCAGCTGCAGCCACTTGATGGTGTATAATGTATTGCCTTTCAGCTAATTGCTTGAGGCAAGCACATGGTGGCAGCTGATCGTTATCGATGCACAAATTGTATGTCGACAATCGTTCATCTACTTGTGCTAGCCAGCAAGCAAGCAATCGGCTCTTTCTACCCATAGCATTCTGGTTCCCGAGTAAGACTTTTCGCCTGGTTGCAAGCAACTGCAGTTGTACATCATAAGCTAGCCTAAGCATGCGATCTGAGTCTACCTCAAAACTGACATGTGAGAAAAAACGCATGGTCTGTTGCCACCAAAATATTTTTAAGGGAAACCTGTCAAATTCTGCCAACACGATGTAACTGGATGTCATGGTGTTGACCCCTAGTGACGACTTCAAAAAAGTTCGATGAACCACCTCTAATTGTTCGCATGCCATGTGGTCTGACCATACTTCACACCCATAGCTAAACATTGGTTTAACTAGTGCATCAAACAACTAGCATTGTAATGCTGGGTCAAAGATGCGCAGCTCTGCGCATCTGCGCCACAATGCAAAAACTGCCTTTTTCCCTGACATTACTAACCGTTGTATTGCCGCTTGCATACCTTTTGTGCCGTGCAGCTCAACACCTAGATACTTGAAAGAATTTAGTTGCTCTATAATTTCGCCCTCATACTGAAAAGCCTGACACATAGACTTGCGTGCTTCAAACACAACAACCTTGGTTTTCTTGACATTCACATTCAACTAACGCTCACAACAAAAAGCTTGCAAGACATCTAATTGCTTTTGCAATCCAGTAGGAGTGTGTGACATGAGAGCTAAGTCATATGCATGCAAAAGCAAGCGAACAACTAGCTATCCCAACATTGGTGGTGTGTGACCCTCCAAAGCATTTAGCCGTTTCTCTAGGCCATCTATGAAAAGGCCAAACAAGAGCGGGCTGAGGGGGTATCCTTGCTTCACTCCGATGCGGCAGAGGAAAGTGGGCGTGAGCCCCTCCTTTGGATGGTGCAGGCAGGCCTGGTCTTGACGGTACATGGAGCACAAGCACTCCAGTATTCGCCCACTAATGCCAAGTCCCTCCAACACCTGCCACAACAGGTCCCTTGGTACTGTATCAAAGGCTTTTTTGAAGTCCACAAAACAAGTGTATAACTTTTTTTTCTGAAATCTGGCTTGTTCGGTTAAAGTGTGAAGAATAAATAAGTTATCTGTTGTCCTAAAGTCCTTTCTGAAACCAACCTGTCCCTTTGCGCGTAAATCATTAGTCTCCGCCCATTGACTAATGCAGGACTCAAAAATCAATGTAAACACCTTGGCTAAGACTAGTCTTACTATGATCCCCTTGTAATTGTCAAACTAACTACAGTCACCCCCTTTGTATAGTGCATGTATGATCCCAACAGAGAGTGATTCACAATAGCCCTTGCGAAGAATTTTGTTAAAAGCAATCAATAGTGGTTATTGCAGGGCAACAACCGCATCCAAAAGGAACTCTAGTTTGATGCCATTAATGCCTATAGCTTTGTGTCATTTTAGTTTTTTGAACGCTTGTTGTACTTCAACTAGTGTGATGTCAACATTCAATTGTTTGCAATCAATACCATTGGGTGGAAAGGAGACCACTTGGGCTTGAATAGCGGCACCTATCACAGCTCATGCTGTGATTGGTGCCGCCAGAAGCTGGAGCAGTCGTTGGAAGCCATCCCTAAGCGTTTCGCTGGTGATGCCATTAACACCCTCAGCACACTTGCGGTACTACTTCCAGAATGCTGCAAGATCCACCTTCGCTAAACCACATAGTTGTTTAGCCTTGAGCACATCATAAGCACGTTTCTTCCTTTTGTACAACTGTTTCATTTGCTTAAGTCTGACCTACCTATTTGGGTGCACATGTGACAATTTAGCAAACTGGCTTTTATCTGGTGACATTTTGTGTCAAACCAAGGTTTGTGGCTATGCTTTATTGTTTTTCCTAAGGCCACTTGTCTATTTCCAAACACATCTTCTGCAGATTGTGTGATGCACTGTTGTAACAGATTGACTGTTGTTTGTACGTCAGATGCATCAAGTACATCTGGGCTTGCCCAAACACCGATGTTATGTTACTCTTGCTAAACTCGACTGCTTTGGCATTGTCATATTTGAAACGTGGTAGGTGTTTGATTGCTTTTTGTTGAACAAGAGGGGGTTGCCACTGTTGTGTGATTGTAAGTACCAATGGTCTATGATTAGAGTGCGCATCTTTGTGGACCTGAGTACTTTTCATCGCAGTTAACTTTTAAGCGCTGGACACCCTCTAATTGGTCAGCTGTCCTAAGAAAATAGTCCACAGTGCTAAAACCTTTATTAGATAGGCATGTGTACTCCCCTGATATGTCTCCTGGTGTGCGGCCATTAAGGATGAACAGCCCAGTAGTTCTGCAAAGATCCAGGAACTCACGATGCTAGCCAGCCATGACGGTGTCGTGGTTCTGGCACTCCAACATATCGTTGGGCAGGGTGTCCTTAATGGCCTGTGGCACCAGCAGCACATCTGCTAGTTGATTGTAATCAATGAAGTCAGTGTTTGTGCCTGTCCTTGCATTGAAATCCCCAGCAAGAAGCACACCGCCTAAGCTCATGGCTTCTCCAACCTCTTGGCATATGTGTTCAAACAGGCTGCTGTCCGCATATGGCGAGCCTTGTGGAGCAGCATATACTATGCACAGGAACAAAGGCCTTTGGAAAGCATAGCCCAAGCGCAGCCAAATCCTAGTCCTAACCCTTACAGTCTTCCAAACAATAGTATCGTTTGCCCATGTTTCCTTAACTAGTACCACAATGCTTCCACTGTGCTTTCGAACGACACCCTGTGGAGTCATAGGCCTGGCAACATCAAAACAACAGAACCCTGGTAAGACCGGGAATGTATCACCCGAAAAGTGATATGTTTTTGTCAAAGCAACAATGTCAACATGTTGAAATAGGTCAAGCAGATGTTCATGTGTTTCTAGTTTTGTGATAACGGCCCCATGGATGTTCCACAAGCACACGTGCAAGTCTCTCTGGCCCCCGCCCCCCTATGCAGTAAAAGAGTTTACGACTTTGTGGTTGATGTAGAGATCGGCCCCATGCCAATAGACCCGTTCACCAGCCTCTTTGGCCTCCTTGAAGGTGGCCCAAGCAGTTCGTTTCTAGGCCTGTTGAGTGGGAGTCAGGTCCTTGTCAAGCCCAAGCTGAGTGCCCTGCAGGCCTTTGCAAACGCGCAACACCATGAACTTGTCATGTACCGATGTCAACGTGATGATGACTGTCGATGCTTTGTCAATGGCCTTATCCAGTCGCCCTGACAGCATCTGTCGGTGCACCTTCTGCACCTGCACATAATCAACAACCTTCAACCTGTCGAGTAGCTCCGTCTGCACCAACTCCATAAGTTGTTTTGAGGTTTCCCCCTTGCTCATGGTCAACCCGGTGACCCGGATGTTTGCCTCCCTGGCCTTGACCAGGTCAGCATCCGTTGCCCGGTCCACCTTGTTGGCAACCTTGTCAACCTTCCTGCCCACGACCTCCTTCCACTTCTCCCCACTGTCCTGCATGGTATCAAAGCTCTTGACCATCTCATCTACTTTATTTTGCAGCGTTTTGACTTGGCCGGTAACGGTCACAATCTTAACTTCCATTGTTGGAGCCAGAATGTTTTCCGCAACCTGCTCCATAGTGACCTCAATAGCATTGTGCACATCTTGTTTCGTCACCACATCGGCCCTAGGGACCATGAAATGGTTGATGATGGCTGCTGCAGCGGCTGCCTTGCCGGTCTTGGCAAGCTTGAGGTTGTAGCGTGTACAGAGCGCCTGGAGTTCAACCGCCTACATCTCCATGATCATCAACGAGTCCTTGTTCCATTCCCATGCTTTAGCATCGAAAACTATGGCATTCGTCATTAACCAAAACCCTAAACCCTAACTTTATTAAACCCTAACATCCAGTGGAAGGTTGTTGGGAACTCACAAGGTAAGGTTGGTCATGTAGTTTTTTTGATGTGCAGAATCCTCATGATAATCCTGAGATTCTCCAAAACCTGCTGTTACACACTACTCTACAACTCTGTTGCTCTGCTCTGCTCTTTCTCTCAAGCTTTTTCACTCAAAGATCTTTAAAGAATTGTTCAATGCAATTGTTGTTGCAAAGCTGTCTTCTTTTTCTTCTTCTTCCAAGTGACCAAGCAAGCTCTCTTACAAGCTCCAAATACAACTGTCTTCTTCTTCTTCTTCTTCACAATTCGAGCAGGAATAAGAAGAAGATGAAGAACCTTACTTGGCAGCAGCAAGCCAAAGTCTCCCGACTGTTATATAAGGAAATGAATCCCGAAGCTCTGGTTCACGTCTGCTTCTTCTACCTGCCCAGAAGAAGATCTCAAGACCTAAAGCTGGTGCGGAGGAGGTGCTACTGCTGTTGCTACTACTTGACGAATTTGAATTAATGAAACAATGATGTTAAAACAAAACTCTTCTTACATGTTTAAAACACAAGTAAGAATATTTTATTTTATTCTATAAATATTTCTTTCTTAGTATAATATTATATTATCAAATGTGAACCAAAAATTTCCCTTTTCAAAATAGAATATAAAGTGTGCACATTTTTTTTAAAACATTTTCATGGAATCTATTAACAAGTCTGTTCAAAAAATTGTAATTCCTATACAACTAAAATTATGCAACTAATAGCCCACTGGCCAATAGTGCGCCACGATTGAACTACTAGTGTTCAACTAGGTCAATGTGATTTAGATTGTGCAACAACTTATTAGTATATTAACTTAATTTCACTACCAATGATTCATATTAATATGTAATATTGTTTTATAAAAACATATCATGTATATTCAAATATTAAAAGTTTATTTTAGGTGCAGTACAATGTATGGACATGATTATATTTTATATTTTTATGCTTTCTACCCAAATTCATATTTATTTTTTAATTTTTTGTATTGAATTATTTGTCAATAATTTATTATTTAATATGTAATTTACTTAATTATTCTGAACTAATTACTTATTAAACTTAGTAACTAACTATTAATATGAATTATAAATAAATGTGGATTGATTTAAATAATTTGTTAAATGGTAGTTAATTCAAATAAAGTTTCATTAAAAAATTTAAATTTTCAGTGATAACTAAATAGTTAATTTCGAACTTTTGAAATGTCTAAAATTAACAAATGAACATTTGGAGATTGAAATTTTTTTATAAAAAATTTGATTTGGGGACCACCATATGATGTAATAATAAATGTTAAGTTTAATGTTTTGTGTCACTAAATGATTTAACAAAGAGATATTGCCAATGTTTTGTTCAAAAAAGTTCTTGAATCATCGTAATGACCAAATTTGAAAAGTTTAAAATTAACAGTTTAATCCAGAAATAAATACATAGTATCACATTTAAAGTTGAATAAATTATTTCAAAAGTAATTACTAGACATTGATAATGCATGAATCATCATTATATTGTAGATTGGCCATGAAATCAAAATTTCCACTTTCATTAATTCTAGTTCAACATATTATTTTCACCTCTAAAAATATTAATATTTTTTGCACCCATGATGTCTTTTGGGCAGCCCTTGTTGACTCAAAAACAATTTTTTCGAACATTTTCAACATCCCCCAATGTTTTTCCTACCGTACAATGTTTTCCCAACAACCCTTGGTTCAACAAATATATAATTTAATATTTTCAACCCTAGTGTTTTTTTGACATGAGGCTTGTTATTAAATCTTGTCATCTTCAATCTTGTCAACATTCCCATTTTATTTTTTTGTTCCTTCATTTTTGTCATCCTCGGTGTTGTTTAATATGTGTGTTTTTGTTATCGACAATCTTGAACCAAAACATGGCCCTAATTTGAATTTTGAGTAGGGATGTTCGGATTTGGAAACATTTGTTAGGTTGGGATGGCATTTGACATAACAACAATCATAATGTTTTAAAGGTTCAAAAAAGCATTGGAGAGATGAGTCTAATCTTCAATAAATTTTCTAAAATAGACCAAAATTAAAAGGGGAAATATATTCTATTGATTTGAAAAAAAATTATATATATATAATAAAAGAAAATTTAAAATGTTTATTCATTCCAAGGAAACGGTGGTTAGAAAGTACAAAATAAAATATCCACTCCCAAAGCATGTTTGGAGGTGATTCCATTTATTAAAAGATTATTAATCTAGTATATACCACTTCACACATAAAATTGATAAAAAATTTGGTGTGGACTTAAACAAGACTTGTTAACTTAAATGATAAAATGCTATGATGGATAATTTATTTTCACTATTGATTTGAATAAATAATTTTTTCTAATTTTGATTTAAAATTATCCATTAAAATAATATAAAAAATTGAAATTTAAGGTTTTTAATAAATTAAATATGCTTAGATATTTGATTTGATTAATAAGAAATGATTTTATTGTCCTTAATTTTGATTAAAATAATTATTAAATTACAAATACTAAAAACACTAGTTTTTAATAAATTCAATTTAATAATTAAAATTAATCCATATCAAATAAATTAAAAATGTATGGATGTAAAGTGTGGTTTAACAATTTAAAATACACCAAATTTACACATTGATGACATTGAACCTTTCGTATGAAACAAAAGATTGAAATTTAACACATTTAAAACAAATTGCAATTGTGATTTGTAGGTCAAAAACTTTAATTATAATTTAAAATTGATCTTGCAAAACATACACAATATATTATTTAATACTAGGCTATTTAAGCTTCAAAGGGTAAGACTTCTATTAGTTGTTAAATGAAAAGGTGAAAACACAAATGCATTTGAATGTGAATCATGCACTCTTAAATAACATGCATAAAGGAATTTCAAGGTTTAAAATTTGAAGACTTTGGTGTGCTACATTGTGAAAGTAGGTTGAGAAACATGTGATGTAATAAAATATGGTTATCAACTTGCAATTGATTTAACAAAAAAATTATGAAATCTTTTAATAATGTAAAATTTGAAATCAATAGCTAGACTTTAAACATGTTTCAACTATATAAAAATGGGAAAGAAATTAATATGAAAATTAAAATTTATTGTGATTAACTTTTATGGAACTTTTTGAATTCTCGCACAATGTTGCAATTTGCTCCTAATTTGCATATTGGTGTATTGCCCACAAATTCAATCACTTTTTTTCTTTCAAATTTCCTTTTTTAATTAATACCTTCTTTGCAAGTTTCTTTTTTCCTAAGTCTTGTAAAAATTTAAACAATATTCACAAAAATTCATTTATCTTCCCGCATTTAATTCAATTAAAAACATAGTGCATTCAAGAGAAAAAATAATTTTAGTTGTAACAACATATTATTAATATTCATGGGATGTAAATAGCACACTGGTGAATGATTAATATATTCAAGATTTCTAAATACTTGAAATTAATTTGGTACAAAATTCTTGGCAGCGTCAACACAATGCATTTTCAATGTAGAATAATTGATACATTTTTTAAAATAATAATGTGAAAAAATTAGTTGTTCTTGAATATTCCAAAATTCTATCTTTACATTTTTTTTGTTCTTTAAAATATCTGAAAATTATATATTTTTACAATTAATATAATTAGTGTCAAAGATGTCAAGGTATTACAATAATAATAAATGAAATGTAAATATTAAAATGACATCCATGTACAATAAATTTTGCAATAAACAAAATGGATCATTAAATTCTAAGTATGATGTCATAGTATTTGCATATTAAGAAACATTGATGTTGAGGATCAAGAAATGAGTTTAAAAAGATGTACAAAGCAAATTTTCATATGATTCATTAAATTGACATGCAAGTTGTTTTATGACAACACTTTCATCTTCTATCATCATATTAATATTTAACAATTAATATGTCAATATAAATAGTTTGATGGGTTTTAATAAGTGGCAAGGATATTAATATTTTATATTCCAATAATAGGAAATCGCTAAATTTTCTTATATTATAATCTTATTAGGATTTCTCGTTGACAAGAAAATTTTGAATGACAAATTTTGTAGTGATAATTTTTTTCTCATCTATCCATATATTAAGTCGCAATGATTCAAATTGAATTTTTCATTAATGAAGATTCTCCAAAACACTTTAAGACCAATGAAAACATTTAAATTGAACTTAATAATTGATTATGAATACATCTAAGAAGGATTTGTTCATTTTTAATTAGCAAAAGATTCATGTAATTTATATATATATATATGATAGGGAATTAAACAATGTGTCATTTAAATCCCAACATATTATTAGTAACCATGATTGATTTTTGTTGGAAGACATGCACAAATTTATTTTAGTTTATTTAGATATCATGTTAAAGTTTGACCCAATTTGGACAATGTTGAAGGGATCATACCCATTGGGTAGGGTTTAGGGTTGGAAAATGGCTAAACATCAGCCCAATATAATGTCACCCCAAGTAAGGTGTCACGGTTGAAGAGACTCCCAATGTTTGACCCCATTTGGACACTGGAAGGATCACACATTCGGTAGGGTTTAGGGTTTTAATAATCATAAGAAACTAGTCTAATCTAAAATGGTATTTCAATGATAATATTACTAAATATTTTGAGGAAAGATATTTTTTAAAAATTTTATTATTAGTATTAATATGGATCAAAATGTAATAAAGTAACATTAATGTGAAAAAAAAATAGTTTGGAAAAAAATGACCCATGAACAAACATTGTTGCATTTGTAACTTATGGTTTGACCTTAAAACATTTTTAAAATGGTGACATCATCTCTGTGGAAAAAAAACTAGTACAACATGAGACATTACAAGTTATGGCATCTCAAAATATTGGTTGACGTCATGGAAGTTGTGTATGTTTTTTATTCTTTGGTTTTCTAGCAAAATTTGCACTTTTTCCTTCATTTTCTTGCAAAACATTCTCTTTTTCATCTTTCTCACATAGAATTTGATTTAACTATTTTGCTTACATAGAGCTTGACTAAGCTACAACCTTTAACAATTAGGTCTGGCATTTAATTTTTTGCACAAAGAATAATTTTAACATTATAAAAAAATTTAAATTGGATTTTTTTCAGAGCTTCAAGCAATTGTGTTATTTTATAGAGACACTACAAACTCAAACACAAGGATGACAAAGAGGGTAAATTCTTCCTTTCACAAATCTTTCTTCTTTTCAAACTTTATTTTTTTTGTTTCGTTTCAAGTTTGTCCTTGAGTTTTGGGACGTTTTTTCATTTTTACATCTGGTGCCTCCTTTTAGAATGTAACTGTCGCAACCCCACTTTGAAGGAAGTGTGAGTTCGCCACTCACACTTCCGAAAATGGGACTTGGGAGTCCTCCAAGACTTTTGAAAACTCAGAACTCAATTGCAGGGGCCAAAACACCTTGCATTAATATGTTCTTTATACCTTTGGAAAGGTCTTAGAGTGTAAATGTCCAAAATGGCCTCGCATGAGCCATTTGGACATCTTTAGCACAAGTTATGGGCAAAAGAAGGGCCAGGAGTCAAATTGGCAGTTTGACTCCTGACCACTAAAAGTCAGGAATCAACCCAATTCCAGTGTGTGCAGGTGGAGTGTGACACACTGTTGGAAAGCTCTCAAGGAGAGCTACAAATTTGTTTCAGACCTTGTCCCAATCGGAGGTCAGAGCAAGAAGTTATGAATGCCTAAAATCTCGGGAGTCAAAACCGGGACAGTTTCGAGACTCCACTTTAGGAGTCCCGGGAAAAAGCGTCATTCGGATGCAAGTGCGACAAAGAGACGCAGAAAATACTATATGGGGGAAAGTGGTGGCTTCCCCCAAGTTTGGGCTGTGGTGAATCAACTGAGTCCAAGGTTGCCCGTGGCTTGTCCCAACACCAAAAGTGTGCAGAATGAGTTCTAACCAACTTGTTGGTTGGACTTGGATGCAGGATCGAATAACTAAGTAGCTTGTCCCTCTTCCTAGTCTAATCTCGGTCCCGGAGTTTTCAGCACGCCCCTCCCACCCCCTTTAGTGCTGAAAGTTGGGAGCGGCACCAAGTTCCAACTATTTCCACTCGTTAACATAGTTGGACCCTTTTTGGGTCTAACAAGGAACTTGGGGGCACATCAGTAATTATCAAAATAAAAGTTCCAGCTTTGAAAGTTGATGCATTCTAAGGTTGCTTTTGTATCTAGTTCCATAAAGTAGTTGAAAGTTGAAAATTACAATTTCATATTTGATCGCAAGTTTTTCATCTTTTTTTTCCCACATCGCAATTGCACTCCAATTGATTGTGAACAACTCATTAAGTTATTTTCAACAATTTATGACGACCTAATCAATTTTTGACCTAGAAATAAATTCAATTTTTTTCTTCAATGCTACATTAATGTGCCTTTAAAATGCACCTACTACAAAATTGTAGCACTTTGTACCATTATTTTTTTATTTTTTATTTTTTTTTCTTTGTGTTTTCCTCCTTGGGTGAATCTAATGTTTCTTTGTTTCAACATTACATTGTAAAAGACCTATCTCTTCTATTATGATTATAAAATCTACCCAAGTTAGGGTTTAAGGTTTAGGGTACCACAATTCTATCTAAGGTTTTATGTCTAGGTTTTACCTCGATTTGTGCACATTTCAAAGTTCTTATGTTTCACTTTTGAACTATGCAATAAATTTAATTAGCACTTGAGATAGACTTTTCTGTTGCAAAATTATGTTCATTCCTATTCATTTCTTAACATTAAATCTCACAGTTCAACTTGAAAGATTCATAGACTTCTAATACTTGGCGACCACCTAATGTTTTTTTTTTCTTATTAGAATCTAAAGGGATTTGGTGGCCACTAGGTCTTTTTTCTCCTCGTAATAAAGAGGAAGCACTCGGTGGCCACCACTGTTAGTAGTTTTTTTGTTTTTCCGTCTTGAATGCGAATGGCATTTGGTGGCCACTAGGTTTTTTCTCCTTGTAATTAATTGGAAGCACATTTGGTGGTCACCAAACATTTTATTTTTTGTCCTTCACAATAATGGCACCTAGCGGCTAGTAGGATTTTATTTATTTATAGTATAAAAGGACCTAGTGGGCACCAAGTTCTTGTTTTTCATCATAATCGAATGGAGGTGCACTTGGTGCCACCAAATTTATTTATTTTCATTATGGACAAGAATTGCACCTAACGACCACCAGGTTCTTTTTTTCTCTTCTAGGATCAAGGAGGCACCTATGGCCACCAAGTTTTTTTTCCTCTTTGTTGATTTGAGGGGAACCTATTGGCCACTAGGTGTTTTATTTTACTTATCGTTAATGAGAATTGCACATGGCAACCACTAGGTGCATTTTTTTTCCTATTTTTGGAATTTTAAGACATTTGGTGGCCACTAGGTGCCCCTTTTTTTTTTTTGTTGACTAAAAATGAACATATAAATTAAACATTACACATGTAAAGGGTGAGGTTTTGAATGGTTCTTACATTGTGGGATGAGTTTTTTATTCATTGTTCGAACTTAGGTTGTCATGTAAAAAACATGAAAAACATTGGATCGTTAGTGAATAAGAGAAATCAAGGAATGAACATGAGCAAACTCATATGATTTTTTTGAGAATTGATCTAAATTTATCTACAAATGATATGAATTAATCTACAAATGATTTGAAATGATCTAAAAATGATCTACAATTGAATAATATTAGTTAATAATTAATAAATTCATATTAAAAATTCATTAATAAATATTAAATATGAATTTGGGTAAAAAAACATGAAGATATAAATAGGCATATCCATATGTACATTGAATTGAATGTTTAATATAATATACACATTGCTTTTAGTTTCACATTTAAATTAATTATATGTATCCAAATAATTAATTAGTTAATTTATTTAGATAATTAATGAATTGGTAACTATTGACGAGTTAATAATTAAATAATTGACTTAATTCACTTTGAAGTATCTACAATTTGGATAAATATTTATCTTATTAATATTTTATAAATAATTGGTTTTTTAATTAACGTAAAATTAATTATATGAATTACACTTATTTATTCATATTGATAGTCAAATTATTCAAACAATAATTATTTATAAAAAATTACATATAAATATGTATTCTTATTTAGTTATAAGTAACTGTATTATGGTCATAACATAGTTGAACAATAATATTTTCGTAGTCGCACACTAGTGACCATACTAATTGTATCAATGGGAATCATAATCAAAAACTAGTTGCAAATGTGTCCCATAATGGGTGGTGGAAATATGCATATGTGGCATGATCACATGTATGTACATTGTACATTAGTTACAACATATTATTACTTTAGTGGCACATTTACAATAGTTCTAAAATAGTTACCACATGCAACTACAATGTAACTCCTTAAAAAGTCAAACATGGTTGACTACATATGTATGTATGATGTGTATAAATTACCATATAGATGATCCATTTTCAACTCACTTGCAATTATAATACAATTAATTAATTTTTTGACATGACAATTTAATTATGAATACACCATATTTTTAGAGGGATAATTGCACAATAGTTGTATATGAGTTGTTTTTTGAATTTTACTTGCAAAGTACTATGGTTTTGACAAATGCAATTTCTCATAATGAAACCACTTTTGGTTATTATCAATAAGGTTGGATTTCCACAAGATTCATTCTTACTGACATTTTTGAATTTTCTTTGGTTTCATGCATTTTGGGACATGAGATTAAATATGATTTGGGATGTTAATTAATTTCACATGGAGGAACCCAATATGGATGAAAGGGGGCACACCATGGGGTTTTTCACATGCATTATAATAATGGTAAATCTTTTGGAAGGTATGCAAAAGCAAATTTTAAGGCAACTCATGAACTTTAATTGCATCACATGGATCCTAAATTTAGATTTGGTATAACATAAACATTTTGCCCAATTTGCCCACTCTCCTTTTATTATTCCACCCATAGTTATGACAACCATGTTGATGCAAAGGGGTGTAATGTTATGACAAGCCAAATTGTACATCCTTAGTAATTGAGGGATCATGTATGCCAAGAAAAGTTTTAGGTGTTAGATAGGACATTTGTGATGTCAGGGCACCAAGTCAATTAAACACCTCCCCACATTTAATGTAATAATTTCACAATTTGCATTTTTAGCTTTGGATACTATGAATATTCCATCACCCCAACCCAAATTACAAGTGATAGTAAAAAATGGGAATTAAACATTGGTCTAGTGGTTACAAAAGGTGAGGTGTGAAAAATATTGTGACTTTTATAAAATTATATTGAATGTTTTAGCTTTAATTTGAAATAATTAGGCTAATTGAAAAGATAAAAAGTCCACATCATACTTGAGGATGATAATCCATTTTTTAGATGACCTTACATGTTTAATGAGGTGCAGAGGGCTTCGATTTACACTTGGACGATAAAATTGCTTGAGATTAATTTGGTAGAACTATCTAAGGCTAATGTGTTTCAACAACAATGATGTTAGTTTAAAAGGACATTTTTGGCAGTTGGACAAAGCATTACATGTGTGGAAATTATTGACCAACAAACAAGTGGATACATTTTAATAAGTATGCCATGCCTTTATAAAAAAAATTATTGACACTCTTAGGCAAGCCGAGGTTTTACAACACTTTTAACTTGCATTCTAACTATCATTAATTGCCATTGAGTGAGGGTGACAAGGTCAAAATGACATTTTTGGGGATTGATCCCAATGTGAAGGATTGTTTGCACCATGGCAGTTTTTGCCATTTGGTTTAAATAATGCCCATGTAGAATTTTAGAAAAATTATGGATTGGGTTTTGGCCGGTTTTGCTTTTGTTAGATGTTACATCAATAACATTATTATCATTGGTTTAACTCTAAAGGATCACATGCATCATTTGTAAGAGGCATTTGATTAATTTAAAGAATTTAACTTCAAGTTGCATCTTGGTAAATGCCAATTTTTAAAAACTTGGGTGGAATACATGGGGCACATGATTTATATTAGTGGATTGGGGGTTTAGAAGACCAAGGTTGAAGCCATTTCATAAGGTCCCCAACCATAAAATGTTAACCACTTACCAACCTTTTTGGGGTTGTGTAATTATTACTAAAGATTCATCAAAGGATTTAATGAGATTGCCAAGCCTTTGACCCAATTGATGAGGATTGATTGAAAATACATTTGGGGTGAAGCACAAAAAAAAACATTTTAAGAGTCAAAGGTCAAGTTCACATTAACACCGATTTTGTGAAGACCCATATGAGGATAATCTTTTCGACTACACATTTATTGGAATACATTAAGGTTGGGGGCCATGCTTACCCAACTTGACAATGATGGTTGAGAGTTGATGGTGGCATATGATGATATGCCAATTATTCCAATAAGACAAAGGCAAAATATAATTCATATGAGGGCGAATGCCTTGTTGTTGTTCAAGCAAATTCATAATTATAATGTTATTTTTATGGAAGCCCATTGACATTGATTATGGATCACCAACCACTTAAGTTCTTAATGGAATCAAATTATCACACAAAAAAGTTGGTAAAATGGGTTTTTATCTTACATGAACATGATTTTGATAGAATTCATAGGGTTGGTAGGTCAATAGGGATGTTGATGGATTAATTTGCAACACTAGTTCTAACAAAGAAGACATCTCCCAAATTCATTGGCATGTGATAGAAATTTGAAAATGATACCATGATGGCATGTTTCTACATACCATGTACCCTATATGAACATGGGTAATGAGAATTCCCATGTTGTAGACATTGAGTTAAAAGGAAATCATGTCTTAAACATACATGAGGATGCAATTGTTATTATATATTTGCAAGTAGGTGAAATCCCAATCAGATTGATACCCAAGGAATGTGACCAAATTGTGCATAGAGCCAAGTGATTTAAATGGGAAGTTAATTCCTTCCTATGGGTGTGTATAGATGAATGAACATAAGTAATGCTTGTGGCCCAAAACAAAATGAAGGCTTTGTATGACATGTTCATGAAGAGTTAGGCCATTATGGGATTTGATGGATTTATAATTTGTTTCAAACACAATATTATTAGTGAGGGTTCAACAATTTATTTCTCAATGTATGGTGTGTGACTAAATGCACATGTCATTCAATGCACTTACAGTTCATTTATAACCATTGCCCATCATAGGGTTTGGTTATTTGTAGAGTTTGGAGTTTGCTAGCCCATTAAGTTTGATAATGAGACATATGAATACATTTTGGTTTTGATTGAACAATTTTTTGATGTGGCTAGATTTGATGCCATCATTAAATCATACTAATGAAATATTTATGTATGATTTTTTTAATATAATGTTTAACTAGTTTAACATTTTAGTTGAAATATTCATGAACCAAAGTAAGAAATTATGAGGGGAGTTCCAAAAGTTATGTGAAAAAACATTAATTGATCATCATAAAACTTCACAAAACCATCTAAGTAAGGTAGATGGGTTAGCTAAATGGATGGTGCAGGTGGTGAAATGAGGTTTGTAGAAGTATGGGCTTAAAAATGGTCATGTTAAAAAATTGAAATTTGTAATTATCATAGTAGCATAAGGCATATGTCTTAGTCAACAAGTTTTTCTTGCATCATTTTCACCATATTTTTTACTTTTTGGCCATGAATTTGAACTACCAGCTTCATTTGATGAGATATGATTACAATAATCAAATTGGATAATCCCAATGTGTGGTTTTAACTGAGTGAACAACAAATAATTTTGTTATAGTGTGTAATGGAATTTTTTTCCAATGGCTACGGAAAAAATTGGCAATTACTCAACATCATGATATGTTGCATCATTCAAGGAGGTGGTTATTGACCTTGAACCCATATATTCAAGTTGGGAAATTATGTGTACATATAACAAATAACACCAACTACATTGGATGTAATTGTGGGACATGTTATGTTGCATGTATGAAAAGTGTTACCTTGCATAACGTTATTATTGAAAGGACGGGATGGTCAAACATGGAAAGATCATGTGTGTAATTGTGTATTGTGTTGTCTTCAACATGTTGATGGCCAAATTGACCCATTTTTGGTGATTATTCTTATTGGATTATGTTGTATGTTATGCGGGCAATCTACAAGGGTTGTCATGATGTTGAGTTGTGATTGATGCTCCAAAGGTTGGCATATGGGATGTTTTATGCCACCATTAAAGGAAGTATTGGTTGAAAAATGGTTTTGCCCTTGGTGCATTAAATCAATTTAAGTACATTTTCTAGTAGTTAGTAGGATTATTTAAAAAATTTCCTCATGATGATTAAAATTTGGTTAAGGATTTGGGGGGATTATAATTATGTGTTTATTGATGGGGTTCACATTTGCACCCAACCTATTGGTCTTCTCACCTTAAAATTGAAATCTTCAATTTTGGTGGATTTATAGAAAGAATTTCTTATACGGTTATTTGACTTAGAGAAACCTTAACTTTAGATAAAGGGGTGACTTAGGGGTGAGGCACCATTTAAAGTGATTTATGTTATGTGGCTTGTGTGTGTGTGGATAGTGATAATTGTAAATGTTGATATGATAGTGCATGACAATTGTTAAAAATGTTAATTTAATTGTCCAATTAAATTTTAATTAGTTTAATGTTAAATTGGGTCAGTGTGATTAATTGTGTTTTAGTTTGGAACTAAATCAAATGTGAAGAAGGTTCAAATTATTTTGTGTTTGGAACATGATTTTGAGTATGTTCTCAAATCATTTTTGTTGATTTGAAATTCCAAAACACACAAAGTGTGTTGTTATAAGTCTTTTGTTTTTTTATGCAAGTTTTGTTTGTGGATATTGTTGGGTGGATTTTATTGTGTGTTTTGGGCTTGTATTCTTGCAAGTTTTGTTGATGAGTAAATCTTTTGGGTTGCAGGTGAAGCGCCATTTTGGGTGATTTATGTTATTTGGGGTGTGTGTGTGTGTGTGTGTGAACAATAGTTAGAAGCATTGATAAGGTAGCACACAACATCCTTCTTCATGCATGATTCTCAAAACTATGATTGAACACATTGAATTGGGTGTTGTGAATTTTGCATGATGATGTGGCTTACCATGATCCCACATTACTACTTCAGTACTATGGTGGTTTTGGCACAAATTATATATATTTTCAAATGATGAAATTTTCAAAATTTTTTTTTTTGAAAGAACAAATTTTTGGGAAGGAAAATGAAAAATCTGCTGGAATATTCAGGATTTTTTTTATTTTGAAAAAATTGAGATTCATCAATTATTCAGGAGACGTTTGCTGAAGCTGCCCATGTATCATGGTATAGCACTAAATCTACTAGAAATTGTGTCAATGGTGTTTTCTCCAACAAGAACTAGTTGTGAATTGTACTTAAAGAAATTCTCCATGTAAAAAAAACCATTGGCCATTCTTTTTTGAACCTAAATTCACTATAAGACAATTTAGTTATTAAGAGATATTAAACGTCGTACACTTTTTATGAAAAGCTTCCTTGAGGAGGAAGTACACAAAAGAGCGAGCCCCTTCCAATTGGTGGGTTGTTTCCCCAATAGGGGCTGGGACCATTTAATTCCACACATCTTTTGTATGCGGTAATTGATCCATTGCAATTGAGGAGTTTTGGAGACCAATTTTCTAGTCCAACTATAGTACAACTTCCTAGTCCAACTATAGTACTAGGCCTATAGGCTAGCTTCAACAATTCTCGTTGTAGAATTTTGACCTTGTCCTAGTTTCATTGGGATTTTACACTCTCACTAGGCTACTAGTAGCCTACCTTGTCTTCAAAACCATCCTCAATTCTTTTACTCAGTGAAGGCTGCAGAAATGAGAGATGGTAGCCTATAGCAAATACCCTAGCCTAGGGTCAGTTTCCACATTGACAAAAGGAAAATTTTTTTTCCAAAAAAATGAAAATTTGTAATTTAATTTTTATTTTATTTAAAAATTTTATTTTGATTTTTCCATCATCTACTATGATATTGTGATATGAGTATTGAAATTATTCAGGTTGTGTAGCCTATGATAATTATGATGATTTTCAACATGTCAACTTCATATTTTCACAAAATTTCATTTCACTATTTTGGGGATTATTTAATGATGAAACCTACCTTTTAGGGTAAGGTACTTGGATGATATGTTTGGTGAGGCATAGATTCCATGTTCTAAGAGCACTCTTATCTTGCAAGAAGATTTGTTGAAGGACTTGCCTCTGGACTTCATATGTACTTTGAAGTGAAAAAGGCCAACATCTATCTAGGGGGTTATAGATATAACCAGATAATATATCTAGTGAGCATAATGCCTTTTGCCTGAAATAATTCCTAAAGTTTTGTTATGAACATAAAAAAGGAACTGAATTGTGTCCATGTCCCAATTTTTATCTTTTGGTACAAGTAGCCACCACTCCTTTAGAAAATATTGCAATGACCTAAAAAGCATCCTAAAACCTCAAGAATGGGGGGTTTCAATCCCCTCCTGAGTACTCAACCACAACTAGCCACACATATACAAGGGATCTGTCACCTATTGAAAATTTATAAAAACTTTTGTTTGATTTATTACTAGGTACCCACATAAACAAGCATTGATCCCGACAACTCTAGACATTATTACAATGAAACTAACAAAAGAATGGATTGTTCAGATTCCAAAATTTCAACTGTTTCAAAAGTAAGATTATTTGTGCTGCAAGCTGCCAAGGTACTAGGTACGGTCCTGATTTTTGAAGAAATATTTCACTCAATTATTTTTCAAGATGCTGGTGTTTTCCCCTCACCCCCCACCCCTCCCCCAAACATTGCATGCGCACAATATTTTTGAAAAGAGGTGGGCAGGCAACCATCCAAAAGACTTAGGGTACATTTTTCCATGTCTTTGTCTCATCCACTATACAATCACAATTGATTTGGTCAAATTATGGCACAAGCGTTTCTATATTCACCTCTCTACTTCCAAGTGCACTTGGAATAAACCCACACCTTGGAGTTGTAGGTGTGGAAAGTTAGTGCAACCCGGGCCAAGTCCTTGGTAGGATTTGTTTTTAAGGTGAGGTGACTGACATTTATTGGTCTGGTAGGATTGGTTTTTAAGGTGAGGTGACTGACATTTATTGGTCTGGTGAGTATCTCAATGTCTTAAGGGGAAAGAGAAAGGCACCTGTTAAAATAGTGGGAAAATTCGCTACAATAGTGGGCCAGTAATAGAGTTATCGGTGAAGTCATGCCCTCTTGGACTGAGTTGCACCCCTGGGCCCTCATTTGATGCGTTATCCCCTCGTGGCTGTTATCCGCAAAGTGATGAAATTTTTATTAAATAGGGGGTATGAAGTATTTATCATTTAGAGCTACAGTACACGTAGCAGTAGCAGTGATGGGTTAAAGGCGTTCAGGAAAAGAAAGGACAGGGCAAACTCAGTTTAGCACCAATGTCTGGTCACATAGGGGACGAGATTTCAAAAAACAGGGAAAAAAAGGTACCTACACTGGGCTAGTTTCATGCCCCGTTGAAGCCCAGTGTAGGTAACTTTAGTGTCTCAACATTTTACATAAAAACTCCAAATAGATGGAGTTTTTATACAAATAACGGGCATTGAGATCATTGGAGATCATGGAAATGGACCCTTGACCTCTCTATTATGTCTATTATAGAAAGGGCCCCTTGACCTCTCTTATAGGTGTGTCTCACAATGTGGCAACATGGGCCCAATTTTTCCCCAAGGAAACCCCTTTTGTACCATCCTGAAACCCCCCCCCCCCCCCCCCCCCCCCCCCCCCTTCCGCTTCTCCAAAAATTATCTCCCCCGTTTTTTTTTTTCCTCCACA
>Ga0116231_10001583_pt1 | contig 46827 bp, 51 predicted proteins | sample S1TSphgellanicum_2_FD_89695 | JGI IMG/M metagenome (GOLD analysis project Ga0116231, IMG submission 89695) | Host-associated microbial communities from peat moss isolated from Minnesota, USA - S1T2_Fd - Sphagnum magellanicum MG | ecosystem: Host-associated > Plants > Peat moss > Unclassified...
AAGCTCTGCCGTATCGCGTTCCGCGATCTGGCCAGCGCCGGGCAGATCCCCGGTGTCGTCAAGGCCAGCTGGTAAGGGGAGGCACCACCATGTCGATGTCCGATCCCCTGGGGGACATGCTCACCCGCATCCGCAACGCGCAGCACGCGCGTCTCACGATGTGCGTCGCCCCCGCCTCCAACCTGCGCGCCAACGTGCTCGACGTGCTCAAGCGCGAGGGCTTCATTCGCGGCTTTACCCGTGAGGAAGTGCGTCCCGGTATCGCGCAGCTGCGCATCGAGCTGAAATACAGCGAGGGCCAGCCCGTGATCAAAGAGATCAACCGCGTCTCGCGGCCGGGCCGGCGCGTTTATTCCAAAATCAAGGAACTGCCGCGGGTCTATTCGGGCCTTGGCGTTTCCATCCTCTCCACGCCGCGCGGCGTGATGAGCGATGTCGAAGCGCGCGCCGCCAATGTTGGCGGCGAAGTTCTCTGCCGCGTGTTCTGAGGAGAGCAAAACTATGTCACGCGTTGGCAAATATCCGGTCGAGGTTCCCGCGGGCGTCACATTGGCGCTGGCCGGCAACATCCTGACCGCCAAGGGCAAGCTCGGCGAGCTCACGCTCGAACTCACCGACAAGGTCGAGGCCAAGATCGAAGGCAACAAGATCTCGGTCACGCCGAAAACCAAGCAGAGCGATGCGCGCATGATGTGGGGCACCACGCGCGCGAATATCGCGAACATGGTCAAGGGTGTGTCCGTCGGTTACGCCAAAACCCTCGAGATCACCGGCACCGGCTACCGCGCCGCCGTGCAGGGCAAGAACCTCGTGGTCAATCTCGGCTTCTCGCACGACGTGGTCTACGAGATCCCCGCCGGGATCAAGATCGCCTGCGAAAAGCCGACCTTGATCAAGGTCGAGGGCATGGACAAGCGCCAGGTCGGCCAGGTCTGCGCCGAGCTGCGCGCGCACCGTCCGCCCGAGCCCTACAAGGGCAAGGGCGTCAAATTCGAGGGCGAGGCGATCCGCCGTAAAGAGGGTAAGAAGAAGTAATGTCGACCAATCTCTCATTGCAGACGCGCCGCCGGCAGCGGCTGCGCTACCAGCTGCGGCAGAAATCCTCGGGCCGTCCCCGCCTTTCTGTGTTCCGCTCGGGCAAGCACATCTACGCCCAGGTGATCGACGATGCCGCCGGCCGCACGGTCGCCGCCGCGTCCACCCTGGACAAGGACCTGAAGGCCGCCCTGCGCACCGGTGCCGACAAAGAGGCGGCATCCGCCGTCGGCAAGCTGATCGCCGAGCGCTCGAAGGCTGCCGGCGTCGTCGCGGTCGTGTTCGACCGTGGTTCTTATCTCTATCATGGCCGGGTGAAAGCCCTGGCAGAGGCGGCCCGCGAGGGCGGCCTCGACTTCTAGGAGCATTTGTATGGCACGCGAAGCACGTGAGGGCGGCGGTGGCGGCAGAGGCCGCGAGCGCGAGCGCGACCGGGAGACCGGCGATGAACTGGTCGACAAGCTGGTCACGATCAACCGCGTCGCGAAAGTGGTGAAGGGCGGCCGCCGGTTCGCCTTCGCCGCACTTGTCGTCGTGGGCGACCAGAAGGGCCGCGTCGGCTACGGCGCCGGCAAGGCGCGCGAGGTGCCCGAGGCGATCCGCAAGGCGACCGAGCGCGCGAAAAAGACCATGATCCGCGTGCCGATGAAGGAAGGCCGCACGCTGCACCACGATATCCGCGGCCAGTTCGGCGCCGGTGACGTGGTGATCCGCGCCGCTCCCGCCGGCACCGGCATCATCGCCGGCGGTCCGCTGCGCGCCGTGTTCGAGACGCTGGGCATCGGCGACGTGGTCGCCAAATCGCTCGGCAGCCGCAACCCGCATAACATGGTGAAGGCAACCTTCGCCGCCCTCAGCGGTGTCACGAGCCCGCGTTTGGTCGCGGCACGCCGCGGCAAGAAGGTCGCGGATCTGTACGGTTCGGCCGCACCCAAGGAAGCCCCGGTGGAGGCGAGCGATGTCTGAGCCTGTTAAAAAAATCCGTGTCACGCAGACCGGCTCAAGCTATGGCCAGAAGCCCGGCCAGCAGGCCACGCTGATCGGGCTTGGCCTGAACAAGCTGAACCGTACCCGTGAGCTGAGCGACACGCCGGAGATTCGCGGCATGGTGCGCAAGGTCGCGCATTTGCTGAAAGTGGAGGAGCTGGCTTAACGCCGCTTCAAAAAGGGTTTTTGTGATGAAACTGAATGAGATTCGTGACAATCCGGGGGCCCGGCTCAAGTCCAAGCGGCTCGGGCGTGGCATCGGCTCCGGCAAGGGCAAGACATCCGGCAAGGGCGTCAAAGGCCAGAAGGCCCGCGAGGGCGTGGCGCTGAACGGCTTCGAAGGCGGCCAGCTGCCGATCTATCGCCGGCTGCCCAAGCGCGGCTTCAAGAACATCAACCGCAAGGAATTCGCGCCCCTCAACCTCGGCACGCTCGAAGCGGCGTGCGAGGCCGGCAAGCTCGACGCCGCCAAGCCGATTAACGAAGCCATCCTGCGCGATGCCGGCCTGGTTCGCCTCGGCAAGGTCGACGGCGTGCGCCTGCTCGCCAAGGGCAGCGTCACCCGCGCCATCAACATCGAAGTGTCCGGCGCCTCGGCGGCCGCGATCGCCGCGATCGAAGGGGCTGGCGGGTCGGTCAAGACGTTGATCGAGAAGGCTGCGACGCAGGCAGCATAAGTAAGGAAGCACTTCTTTTGTGAACAAAAGAAGCAAAAAACTTTGCTCCTGAGTGCCTCTGGCGCCGCCAGATCTCCCGGCCCGACGTTATCAAAGTTTTTTTGCTACTTTTGTTCATAAAAAGTAGTGCTTTCTTCTCCTTCCCCTTCCTATTGCCTCCCCTGGATAAAATCCTGCACAATAGCGCTCGGCAACGGCGCCTGGCCGTGGCGCAAGCCCGCGGACAGGCGCCGTTCGTGATTTCATAAGGACAAAGCATGGCATCCGCCGCAGAACAGATGGCCGCAAACCTGAACCTGGGCGCTTTCGGCAAGGCTACGGACCTGCAGAAGCGCATCTGGTTTACCCTGGGCGCGCTCATTGTGTTCCGTCTTGGGACATACATCCCCGTACCGGGCATCGACGCGACGGTGATGGCGCATCAGATGACGCAGAACGGCGGCGGCATTCTGGGCATGTTCAACATGTTCACCGGCGGCGCGCTCGGCCGCATGACGATCTTCGCGCTGAACGTGATGCCCTATATCAGCGCCAGCATCATCATCCAGGTGATGACGGTCGCCATACCCGCCCTCGAGGCGCTGAAGAAGGAGGGGGATTCCGGGCGCCAGAAAATCACGCAGTACACCCGCTACCTCACGGTGCTGATCGCGGCCGTGCAGGCCTACGGCATTTCGGTCGGCCTGTCGGCGATGCACACCACGCTCGGTCCCGCGGTGATCGACCCTGGCCTGATGTTCAACTTCACCTGCGTCGTCACCCTGGTCGGGGGCACCATGTTCCTGATGTGGCTGGGCGAGCAGATCACCTCGCGCGGCATCGGCAACGGCGTCAGCCTGATCATCTTCGCCGGCATCGTCGCCAACCTGCCGGTTGCGGTCGCCAACATCCTCGAGCTCGGCTCGACCGGGGCGCTCTCGACCATCTTCATCATCGCTTTTTTCGTGATCGGCTTTGCGGTCATCGCCTTCGTCGTGTTCATGGAGCGCGCCCAGCGCCGCATTCTGGTGCAGTACCCCAAGCGCCAGGTCGGCCAGAAGATGTTCGGCGGGGATGCGACGCACATGCCGCTGAAGGTCAACACCTCAGGCGTGATCCCGCCGATCTTCGCAAGCTCACTGCTGCTGATCCCGGCGACCATCGTCGGCTTCTCGCGCGGCGGCCCGGGCTGGCTGCAGGCGGCGGCACACCAGCTCAGCCACGGCCAGCCGGGCTACATGCTGCTCTATGCCGCGCTGATCATCTTCTTCTCGTTCTTCTACGCGGGCATCGTGTTCAACCCGGAGGAGACGGCGGACAATCTCAAGAAGTACGGCGGCTTCATCCCCGGCATCCGACCCGGTGCCAACACCGCGCGCTATTTCGACAACGTGGTGACGCGCCTGACCACCATTGGGGCGGCCTACCTCGTCGTCGTCTGCCTGCTGCCGGAATTCGTGCTGAGCAATTACAGCCTGCCGTTCTATTTCGGCGGAACCTCGCTGCTGATCATCGTGTCGGTCACGATGGATACGGTGGCGCAGATCCAGTCGCACTTGCTCGCGCATCAATATGAAGGTCTGATACGAAAAAATCGCGGCAAGACCCGCAGATAAAACAAGAAGGGAATGAAACGTGGAGCTGATACTGCTTGGTCCGCCAGGTGCCGGTAAAGGCACCCAGTCGAAGCTGTTGGAAACGCGCTACGGCGTCGCGCAGATCTCCACGGGAGACATGCTCCGCGCCGAGGTGAAGGCGGGCTCGCCCATCGGCCTTGAGGCCAAGTCGATCATGGATGCCGGCGGCCTCGTCTCCGACGAGCTGATCATCCGCATGATCGGCGAGCGCATCGCCAAGCCTGACTGCGCCCACGGCTTCATCCTGGACGGCTTTCCGCGCACCGTGCCGCAGGCCGAGGCGCTGGATAAGCTGCTGCACGAGACCGCGGTCGACCTCGACGCCGTCATCGAGCTCAAAGTCGACGAGGCGGTGCTGGTCGAGCGCATCAGCGGCCGGTTCAGCTGCGCCAAATGCGGCACCGGCTACCACGACAAGTTCAAGCTGCCGAAACATGATGGCGTGTGCGACGCCTGCGGCAGCCACGAGTTCATCCGCCGCCCGGACGACAAGGCAGAGACGGTGCATGCGCGGCTGGAAGCCTATAACGCGCAGACGGCGCCGATCCTGCCGTATTACAGGGCCAAGGGCCGGCTCCACACGGTGGATGGGATGGCGGAGATGGACGAGGTGGAAGCGCAGATCGAAGCGATTCTCCGGAAAGTGGGCGTTCCCGAGCCGGTTTAAGGAAAGCAAGCGCTGCTTTTTCGAAAAAAGAGCAGCAAACCTTTTGTCCTGAGATCTGTGCCGGCGGCGCTTGCACAGCCCATGACCCAGCTTAGTAAAGTTTTTTTGCTACTTTTTGTTCACAAAAAGTAGTCCTTCCCTTCCTTGCCTAACCCTCACGCCTTGTTCACGAAAATTTGATCGTATCGCGTTGACTCTATTTACACGGCCGCTATAACGCGCTTTCGCGGCGCTCCGGGTTGGGGCGCCGCTACTTGTTATGACCTCAGGAGAGACCACGTGGCGCGTATTGCCGGCGTAAACATTCCCACGAACAAACGTGTTTTGATCAGCCTTCGTTATATTTATGGCATTGGCCCGGTGAAGGCTCGTGACATTTGCACGGCACTGGGAATCCCTGACGAGCGTCGCGTCAACCAGTTGTCCGATGACGAGGTGCTGCGCCTGCGCGAGCTAATCGACAAGGATTATCGCGTCGAGGGTGATCTGCGCCGTGAAAACGCCATGAACATCAAGCGCCTGATCGATCTCGGCTGCTATCGCGGTCTGCGGCATCGTAAGGGTCTGCCGGTGCGCGGCCAGCGCACGCACACCAACGCGCGCACCCGCAAGGGCAAGGCCGTGGCCATCGCCGGCAAGAAAAAGGTCACGAAGTAGTCTCTCGCCCCATCCGTCAGCAGTCACAGGAATACAGATATGGCGAAGCCCGCCTCCCGTCCCCGCAAAAAAGAGCGCAAGAACATCATCTCCGGTGTTGCCCACGTGCTTGCCAGCTTCAACAACACCATGGTCAACATCACCGACGCGCAGGGCAACACGATCGCCTGGTCCTCCGCCGGCAGCCAGGGTTTCAAGGGTAGCCGCAAATCCACCCCGTACGCCGCCCAGGTCGCGGCCGAGGATGCCGGGCGCAAGGCGCGCGAGCATGGGATGGAGATGCTCGAAATCGAGGTGAGTGGCCCCGGCTCGGGCCGCGAGAGCGCGTTGCGCGCGTTGCAGACGGTGGGCTTCCAGATTTCCGCCATCCGCGACCTGACGCCGATCCCGCATAACGGCTGCCGGCCGCGCAAGCGCCGCCGCGTCTGATCTGGCTGGACTTTCGTTGAGTCGTTTTGGTTGAGGTCTGGGGCGGCCGTGGGCTGTCCGACCGGAGGGTTGAATGTTGAAAGAATCGAATTTGTCGCTGCAACGCAATTGGCAAATGCTGATCAAGCCGGAACAGCTGGACATCGAGTTCGGCGCCGATGCCGGCCGTCTCGCGACGATCATCGCCGAGCCGCTGGAGCGCGGCTTTGGCATGACGCTGGGCAATTCGCTGCGCCGCATCCTGTTGTCCTCGCTGCAGGGCGCCGCCGTCACGGCCGTGCGCATCGATGGCGTGCTGCATGAGTTCTCGACCCTGGTCGGCGTGCGCGAGGACGTGACGGACATCGTGCTGAACATCAAGCAGCTCGCCGTGCGCATGCATGGCGAGGGGCCGAAGCGCATGGTGCTGACCGCGCAGGGTCCGGGCGAAGTGAAGGCCGGGCAGATCCAGGCCGGCCACGACATCGAGATCATGAACCCCGACCTCGTGCTCTGCACGTTGGATGACGGCGCCTCGCTCGGCATGGAATTCACCGTCGGCTCCGGCCGCGGCTACGAGCCTGCCTCCGCCAACCGCCCCGAGGACGCGCCGATCGGCCTGATCCCGGTTGATGCGATCTATTCGCCGGTGCGCCGCGTGTCCTACAGGGTCGAGCAGACCCGCGTCGGGCAGGTGACCGACTATGACAAGCTGATCCTTCAGGTCGAGACCAACGGCGCCATCACGCCCGAGGATTCCGTGGCACTCGCCGCGCGCATCCTGCAGGACCAGCTCGGCATGTTCGTGAACTTCGAGGAGCCGCAGCGCCTGCGCGCCGAGGAGCCGCGCATCGAGCTGCCGTTCAACGCGAACCTGCTCCGCAAGGTCGACGAGCTCGAGCTCTCGGTCCGCAGCGCGAACTGCCTGAAGAACGACAACATCGTCTACATCGGCGACCTCGTCCAGAAGAGCGAGCAGGAAATGCTGCGCACGCCGAATTTCGGCCGCAAGTCGCTGAACGAGATCAAAGAGGTTTTGACCGTCATGGGCTTGTCCCTGGGCATGACGGTTGCCGACTGGCCGCCCGAGAACATCGAGGAACTGGCCAAGCGTTCCGACCAGCCCTTCTAATTTTCACAGGATTTTTTCTTTATGCGTCACGGTCTCAGCGGTCGTAAACTCGGCGTCACCTCCTCCCATCGCGCTGCCATGTTCCGCAACATGGCGGTCGCCCTCATCAAGCACGAGCAGATCACCACGACGCTGCCGAAGGCCAAGGAACTCCGCCCGGTGGCGGAGCGCCTGATCACCCTCGGCAAGCGCGGCGGGCTGCACGCCAAGCGCCAGGCCTTCGACCAGCTGCGCGACGAGACGATCGTGGCGAAACTGTTCGACGCGCTGGCGACGCGCTACAAGACCCGGAGCGGCGGCTATACCCGCGTGCTGAAGGCCGGCATGCGGTACGGCGATGCGGCGGACATGGCGGTGATCGAGCTGGTCGACCGCGACGTGGCGGCCAAGGGCCAGGATAGCGGCCCGCGCCCGGAAGTGACCGAGGACGCCGACGAGGAATGAGGTTTTACGTCGATAATGATTGCGGAAAGGCAGGCCATTGGCCTGCCTTTTTTGTTGCCAATGACTGAGGCGCCGCCGCCCTTGGTGCGGGTGGATGTGAGCGCGTGGCGCGGCGGTTTTGCCCCGGGCGCGCGCACGCTGCCCGAGGAGGTCGCCGTCGCCCTCACCTACGACCGTGTGACGTTTGCCGTGATGATGGCGAGCCCGTGCGATTTGCATGACTTCGCGGTGGGGTTTTCATTGTCCGAACGGATCATCGACGCGCCGGCGGAGATCACGGATTTCGAGGTGCTCGTTCTGCCGATGGGGATCGAATGCCGGATGACGCTGGCGCCAGACCGGCGGGACGCGCTGGCGGCGCGCCGGCGGCGCATCGCGGGGCCGGTGGGGTGCGGGCTTTGCGGGATCGACAGCCTGAGCGAGGCGGTACGGCCGCCGGCCGCGGTGGTCTCGCACCTCGTGGTGACCCCTGCTTTCATCGAAGAGGCGCTGGCGAAACTGCCCGGCCTGCAGCCGCTCAACCGCGAATCGCGCGCCGTCCACGCCGCCGCCTTCGCCGTGCCGGGGCAGGAACTCATCGTGCGCGAGGATGTGGGGCGGCATAACGCGCTCGATAAACTGATCGGGGCCGTGGCCCTGAGCGGCCAGTCCGGCGGTGTGGGCATCGTGCTGCTCACCAGCAGGGTGTCGATCGAGCTTATCCAGAAAACAGCGCGGCTGGGCGCGGGGGTGATCGTCGCGGTGTCAGTGCCAAGCGCGCGCGCCGTGCGGGACGCGGCGGCGGCGGGGATCACGCTCGTCGCGGTCGCGCGGGCAGATGGGTTTGAGGTGTTTACGGGCCCGGAGAGACTAAGCGATTAAGCGAGGGACGTAAGCGCTTCTTTTGTGAACAAAAGAAGCAAAAAACTGTGCTCCTGAGTGCCTCTGGCGCTGCCAGATCTCCCACCCGGACTTATCATAAGCAGTCCTTGCTTCCCCTAAACCTGCACGCGCCGGCCGAGGGCTTGCTAAATCGGCTTATGCGCCTTGTCGATCAACCTCGAAATCAACCCCGGCTTTTTCTCGACCTTGGGTGCTGCCTTCTTGGTCTCCTCGGCCTCTAGCCTGGCCTTCGCCTTCATCCATTCATCGAGCGACTTGCCGGCTTTGCGGGCGCGTTCCTGCTCGTAGGCCAGCTGGCCCTTGCTCAGCGGTTTTTTCGGGGGCGTCGTGGTCATGATTGTCTCCGTATCAAATTATACGCCATCGCGACGGCGCAGCAAAAAGCGTTCGAGCAGCCCGAGCGCCGCGTAGATCACGATGCCGCTCACCGCCAGCAGCAGCAGGGCTGCGAACATGCGCGGGATTTCCAGCCGGTAGCTGGCCTCGATGATCCGGTAGGCGAGCCCCGAGGCGAACCCGCCAGAGCCCGCGACGAACTCCGCCACCACCGCGCCGACCAGTGCCAGCGTGCCGGAAATTCGCAATCCCACCAGAAAATTCGGCAAGGCCGCCGGCAAGCGCAGCCAGAACAGGGTTTGCAGGCGGGTCGCGCCGTTCAGCGTGAACAAATCGAGCAGGTCGGCCGGCGTTGCGGCAAGGCCCGCCGCGGTGTTCGAGAGGATCGGGAAAAACGAGACGATGATCGCGCAGACCACCAGCGCCATGAACGGCTGGCCGACCCAGATGATGATCAGCGGCGCGATCGCGACCACAGGCGTTACCTGGATGATCACCGCCCAGGGCTGCACCGCGGCGCGAAACAGCGGGCTCGCCGCCATCGCGACCGCGAGGAACACACCGAGCAAGGTCGCGATGAGCAGGGCCGAGAAGGTCACCGCGAGGGTGGAAAGCAGAGCCGCGAAGAGGGTGTTGAAGTCACCGATGAAGGCCGCCACGATGTCGATCGGCCCCGGCAGCACGTAAGGCGGTACGGCCAGCGCCCAGACGAGCCCCTGCCAGAGGCCGAGGCTGATCAGCCCCAGCGCAAAGGGCGCCGCGCGCTCGATCGTGCGGTTCACGCCGGCATCACCGCGCGCAGGGTTTCCGTGATCTCATGCACGAGGCCGGTATACGCCGCGGTTTCGCGCCGGTCCGGCCCTTCGGGGATGTCGGCCCTGAGGTCGGCCGCGATGCGGCCCGGGCGCGGCGAGAGCACGAGGATGCGGCTCGCGAGATAGGCTGACTCGTAGATCGAATGCGTGACGAACACGATGGTCTTGCCGGTTTTGCGCCAGAGCGTCCGCAGGTCCTCCTGCAGCCGGTGGCGCGTGAACTCGTCCAGTGCCGCGAACGGCTCGTCCATCAGCAGCAGCATGGGCTCGGAGACCAAAGCCCGGGCGATGGAAACGCGCATGCGCATCCCGCCCGAGAGCTGTTTTGGCCGCGCGCCGGCGAAATCAGCGAGCCCGACCTGCGCGAGGGCAGCGTGCACGCGGTCCGCCACGTCGGCCCGCCGGTGGCCGCGCAGTTTGAGCGGCAGGTAGACGTTTTCCGCCGCATCGGCCCAGGGCAGCAGCGTCGCGTCCTGGAACACGAAGCCGACCCCGCCCGCCGCGGGCCTGTGCCCTTCATCCCAGACGATGGCGCCGGCGGTCGGTTGCTCGAGCCCGGCCAGCAGCCGCAGCAACGTCGATTTGCCACAGCCCGACGGCCCGAGCAACGCGACGAACTCGCCGGGCGCGATGCCGGCCGTGATCCCATCGAGGGCGAGCGTGCCTTCGCCGAACCGTTTGCTCACGCTATCGATCGTCAGCATCTACTTCTTGAGGCCATACCCTTGGTCGACGAACTGCAGTGTGTAGCCGGCCTTGTAGTCCATCGCGGGATCATACAGCCCGGCCGCCACCATCTGGTGGAAGAAGGCGGCCCAGTGCGCGTCCGTCATCGCGTAGATGCCGAGCGTTTTGGTGTCGCCGGAATCGACGACGCCGCGCTGCTTGAGCTGGTCGTAGCCGTAATGCAGCAGGCCCGTCGACATGTCCGGGTTGGCCTGCTGGATGGCGGCGAAAGCCGGGGCCGGATTGCCGTACAGGTAGGAATACCAGCCCTCGGCGGAGGCCTCGAGGAAGCGCCGGACCAGGCCGGGATTGGATTTGATCAGACGGTCGCTCGTCGCAACCAGGCTCGCATAGCCGTCGAACCCGGAATCCGACAGCATCATCACGACCGGCCACTTGCCCGTTTTCTGCTGCACCAAATACGGCTCGTCAGTCACGTAGGCTTCCTGAATTTCCTGCGGGTTCGTGAAATACGGCGTCAGGCTGAAATCGTAGGGGCGCAGCTGGTCGTCCGAATAGCCGTATTTCGCCTTCAGATACTCCCACCAGCTCGCGCGCGTGTCCTGGCTCACCGCGATCGGCTTGCCCTTGAGCTCGGCGAAATTATCATCGCCGATGCCGGGATGTGCGATCAGCGCGTCCGGGTCCTTCTGGAAACCCGCCGCAATGGCAACGAAGGGGATATGCTCCTGCGCAAAATTGAGCGCCAGGAAGGCGTTGGACGTGATGTCGAAAGTGAGCCGGCCTGCGACCAGCAGCTCGGCGTTATTCACCTCCGGGCCGCCTTGCGCGATGGTCACGTCCAGCCCGTATTTTTTATAGATGCCGGTGGCGAGCGCCTGATAATACCCGCCATATTCCGGCTCCGCGACCCAGTCGAGCCCGAATGTGACATGGTCGGCCGCCTGCGCCGCGGGGGCGGCGAGGCCGAGGATCAGCAGGCTTGCAATCCGGGCAGTCCATTTCATGTCATAACTCCACAAGGTCGGGTATAGTCGGATGGATCGGGATTAGCATGGCGGAGCCGCGCATCAAGGCAGGCCTTTGGGTATCGGCGGCGCTGCGCCTCGGCGGCGCCGACGGCAAGCCCGGCATGGTCATACGCAAGGGCGACGCGGACGCGGGCGGGGTGCTGGTCATTCTGCGCGGTCGTACCGGCAACATGGTCCTCACGCAATTCCGCGACGCGCACGGAGAACTGGCCTGGATGCGCGGCACCGGGCCCGACCCCGTGAACGAGGCCGCAACGGATGCGTATATAAGCAAGCAGGTGTCTTACGATCCGGATTTATGGGTGCTGGAATTCGACGCTGCGGATTATTTGCCGCCGTTTGAAGGGAAGGTCGTGTAAGCAAGGAAGCGCTGCTTTTTTGAAAAAGCCCTCCGCGGGCGGTGCGAGCAAAAAACTTCCATGACGCTGGCTACGGGCTTTGTCGCCATCACAGCCCATGCCCCGACTTCCCAAAGTTTTTTGCTATTTTTTGTTTACAAAAAATAACGCTTACTTCGTCCTGAGTGCTTTTTTCATAGCGCTTGCAAGCTGATGATTCTCCTGCGCCACGCCTTTCAGGGCCCCCTCTTGGTCGGCCGCGGTCTTGTTCTGGCTGAGCTTCGCCTTACCCTCCAGCTTCGTGATGTGCAGAATCACGCCGACGATGCCCCTCAGCTGCGACGCGATATAGTCCGCCGGCGCGTCGCTCACCGACCAGGGTTTCGCCCGCGGCGCTTCGTGGTGGTTGGTCAGCGCGGTTACGATCTCCAGCAGCGGCGCTGCGTCCTGCACGATCTCCAGCCGCCCGGTCGCGTGCACCGCCTGGTAGTTCCAGGTCGGCACGACTTTGCCGGTCTCGCCTTTGGTCGCGTACCAGGACGGGCTGATATACCCCTCGGCGGCGGTAAAAATCGCCAGCGAGTCCGCCTGCGGATCGAAATCCAGCCAGTGCCGGTTGGCCTTGGCGAAATGCCCGACCAGCCGGTCCGCGCCCAGCAAGCGTAATGGCAAATGCGTCGCGAGCAGGCCGCCCTGAGCGGGGGAGACCAGCACAGGCAGGCTCGCGGCCTCGATGATGGCGCGGATTTCGTCGGGGCGGTCTTCGATGAAGGCGGGCGGGTTGTACATGGCGTGAGCTTTAGTGAGGAAGGGAAGTAAGAACTACTTTTTGTGAACAAAAAGTAGCAAAAAAACTTTGATGACTCTGGGTCATGGGCGCTGGCCCTCTCAAAGCCCCTAGCCCAAAGGAGCAAAAGTTTTTTGCTTCTTTTTTTACAAAAAAGAAGCGCTTGCCTTGCCTTCGCTTCACTTGCCCTCCCAATAGACCCCCATCAACCGCCGCGCCACCGGGCCCGCTTTGCCGTCCCCCACCATCGCGCCGTCCAGCCGCACCACCGGCTTCACGAACGAGGTGGCGCTGGTGATGAACACCTCGCGCGCGGCCCGCAGCTCGTCCACACTGAACGCCACTTCCCGCAGTTCCGTGCCGAGCGCCTCGGAGAGGGCGGCGCGGGTACAGCCGGGGAGTACCTGCCGGTCGAACGGGCGGGTTGTCAGCCGGCCGGCGGCGTCCACGATCCAGACGGAGCTCGACGCGCCTTCGGTCACCATGCCGTCGGCGTCGTACAGGATCGCCTCGAAGGCGCCGGCAGCACGGGCCTTTTGTTTGGCGAGCACGTTGGGCAGCAGGTTGATGGATTTGATGTCGCAATGCGCCCAGCGGTCGTCGGGCAGGCAGATGGCGGCGACCGCCCAGGCATCGAGGTCGCGCGGCGGTGCGGGCTTGTGGCGGGCGGTGATGACGACGGCGGGTCTTGCGTTGACGGGGAAGGCGTGGTCGCGCGGGGCGACGCCGCGGGTGACCTGGATGTAGACGAGCCCGGTCGTGATCCGGTTGCGCCGCAGCACTTCGGCGATGATGATCCGCCAGGCCTGGGGCGTGCGGTCGAGCGTGAGCCCGATGCGCTCCAGGCTGCGCGCGAGGCGCGATAAGTGCCGCTCGGCGTCGATCAGGCGGCCCTGATGGACGAACACGACCTCATAGATGCCGTCGCCGAACTGGTAGCCGCGATCCTCGACGTTGACCGTGGCGTCGCGCAGGGCGCGGTACGACCCATTGACATAGGCGACCGCGCCCATCGCGATCAGCGGTTCAGCGCGGCCATCGCCGCCGCCGGGTAGCGGGTGCCCTGCGCCGCCGTGGGGTGGAACGCCTCGTCCAGCGTGGCGAGATCCCGGTCGCTCAGGTGCACATCCACCGCACCGATGTTCTGCTCCAGGTACTTGCGCCGCTTGGTGCCGGGGATCGGCACGATGTCATGGCCTTGCGCCAGCACCCAGGCGAGGGCGACCTGTGCGGCGGTGCAGGATTTCGCCTCGGCGATCTCCTCGATGACGCCGACCAGCGCGCGGTTTTTCGCGAAGTTTTCCTCCGAAAAGCGGGGGCCGTGCTTGCGGAAATCGTCGTTCGCAAGGTCGGCGTTCGAGTTGAAGGCGCCGGTGAGAAAGCCGCGGCCGAGCGGGCTGTAGGGCACGAGGCCGATGCGAAGCTCTCGCAGAACCGGCAGGATGTCGGTCTCGAGGTCGCGCGACCAGAGCGAATACTCGGTCTGCAGCGCGGTGATCGGGTGCACCTTGTGGGCGCGCCGGATGGTGGCGGCACCTGCCTCCGAGAGGCCGAGATGCCTGACCTTGCCGGCCTTCACGAGGTCGGCCATGGCGCCGACCGTCTCCTCGATCGGCGTGTTCGGGTCGACGCGGTGCTGGTAGTAGAGGTCGATGACGTCGATGTTGAGGCGCTTGAGCGAGGCGTCCGCGCAGGCCTTCACATAGTCGGGCTTGCCGTTGATGCCGAGGAAGGCGCCGTCCGGGCCGCGCATGTTGCCGAATTTCGTGGCGATGATCAGCCCGTCGCGCTTGCCCGCGATCGCCTGGCCCAGCAGCTCCTCGTTTTTGCCGACGCCGTACATGTCGGCGGTGTCGAAGAAGGTGACGCCCGCCTCGATGGCGCGGTGGATGGTGGCGATGGATTCCGCGTCATCGCGGCCGGCGTAAAAATCCGACATGCCCATGCAGCCGAGGCCGATGGCGGAAACCGCCAGCTCGTGTGCGCCCGTACCAAGTATCCGCGTTTGCATATGCTCTATCCTTTCGATGCTGGGCCCAGCCCGAGCCGCGCGCGAAAGTTTTTAAGCTGTCACGTGGGCGATGGCCTGGGCTTGAGCAAACTGCTCAGGCGGTAGATAGGCAGCGAGAACCTCTTCAGGAGTCCCGTCGGCGCGGATTTGGCCGCGATCCATCCAGATCACGCGGTTGCACCATTTCATGATGATGTCGGCGCTGTGCGAGGACAGCACGAGGATCTCGGCGCCCTGGACCATGGTCTCCACGCGCTGGCGGGCCTTGTCGAGGAAGGAGGCGTCGCCGGCGAGGATCCATTCGTCCATCAGCAGGATCTGCGGCTTGATCGCGGTGGCGAGCGCGAAACCCAGGCGCACGATCATGCCCGAGCTGTAGGTGCGGACGGGCAGTTCAAGGAACTGGTCGAGCCCGGCGAAGCTGCCGACATCGGCCTGCAGATGCGCGATCTGTTCCGGGTTGAGGCCGTTGACCAGGCCGCGCAGGCGGATGTTTTCCCGCCCCGTGAGGTCGGGGTTCATGCCCTGCCCGGGGTCCAGCAGGGCCGTGATCGCGCCGTCGATCACGATGGCGCCGCCGACCGGCTCATAGATGCCGGCCATGGTGCGCAGCAGGGTGGTTTTGCCGGCGCCGTTGGAGCCGACGAAGCCCAGGCGGTCGCCGCTGCGCAGCGAGAACGAGACGTCGCGCAGCGCCTCGACGACGAGGCGGCGCTTGCGGTCCTCGCCGAGGCGCCCCTGGGCGACCGCGAACACGGTCTTTTTCAGGCTGCGGCTCTCGCCGTGATAGAGGGGGAATGAGACCGAGACGGCCTCCACGCTGAGCGATGCCATGGTCTAGACCCAGTAGGCGAGGCGGGGCCGCGCCCGCACGAAGACAGCACCCGCGATCACCACCAGCAGCACCGAGTACACGATGGCCGAGAGCCAGGCGCCCCTCTCCAGCCCGTAGCCGAGCAGCGGTCCGCGCACGATTTCGAGCAGTGCAAAGAACGGGTTCAGCTTGATCAGCACGAGGCTGACCCCGCGATGCGCCAGCATGGTCTGGTTCCACATCACCGGCGTCAGGTAGAAGGCGATCTGCACGACGCTCGCGATGATCGGCGGGATGTCGCGGAAGCGCGCGCCGAAAATGCCGAGCAGCAGGCTGATCGCCATCGAGTCGATCAGCCAGAGTGCGAAGGCCGGGATCAGAGTGAAGCAGTCGAGGCTCGGCACGGTGCGAAAGATCGCGAAGACAAGCGCGATCACCACGATGTTATGCGCGAGCACGAGCAGGTTGCGCACGACGATGCGCGCCGCGTGCAGCGAGAGCGGCATGCGCATCGCGCGGATCATGCCCTCGGACGCGGTGAAGCAGGTGCAGCCCTCGGAGGTGATGGTCGCGATGAAGTTCCACAGGACCAGCGAGATCGACAGGAACGGCAGGTAGCCGGCGACGTTCTGGTGGAACAGCTTGGCGTAGAGGAAGCCGATGGAGCCGACCATGACGGCGGTGGACAGCGTGAGCCAGAACGGGCCGAGCAGCGAGCCGCGGTAGCGCAGCCGGATGTCAAAGAAGCTCAAGGTCCAGACCAGGGGCCAGAGGCGGATCGTTTCGCCGAGGTCGGCCCAGGCCGCCGCCATCCGCGCCCGCATATCGGGCGCCGCCGCGATGCGGATGGGCTGACCAGACGTGAGGGCCGGCGGCGAGGGATCCTGCGCCACCTTGCCTTGGTCAGGCACGATGATGTTCATGGCTCCGACCTACCCGATGAGCGTGCCGGCATCAACCATCCGCGCCAGCGCGGGATTTACGGGCGCAAGCGGGCTAGTCCGGCCGGATGACCGTGTTGGCGGCCTCCACGATGGCGACCGGTTCGCCGGCCGCGAGCCCCGCCGCGGCGTCGACGCTCTCGACGATCGACGTGACCGAGGTATCGCGCCGGCGGATTACGATTTCGACATGCGGATCGATCGATGCGGCCGGGGGCTGGCCGAGGGCGGCCAGCACCTGGTTGGTCCCGGGCGTCGGCTGCACGTCGACGGTGCGGACCGAGACGATGACGCCGGTGACGAAATGGCCGGTGGTGGGGGAGGTCTGCGCGATCGGGGCGGGCAGGGGACGCGGGGCGGCGCAGCCCTGCAGCGCGAGCCCGATGGACGGGATGGCGAGAATGATCGGGATGCGACGCATGGATGAGGCTTAGCACCCATGGCTCGGGGCAGATAGGTTAAGTTTTCCTTGCCCAAAACTACCGTGCTAGTTTAAGGGGTTATCGCGCCTTGTTTACGCCGCAATTTAGCTATGTACTGCAACCCGATGGCGCGATGCTGGAGGCCGAGTGTGACCCTGAGAGATCGTTTGCGGGTGGCCGCCGCCCTGCCCAGGCCGGCCGAAGCCCTGCGTCTCTCCGGCGCCATCGCCAGCCTCGCTCTGCTCTCGGCCTGCGCCGGCGCCAGCCACGGCCCGGTCGCGACCGGCTACTCCACCGACTACTACCTCTCGCACGCCGCCTCCAGCTACAGCCCGCCCGGCCCGCGCGACGACCCCTGGGGCCCCTACATCAACATCGCCGCCGCCCGCTTCGATGTGCCGGCACCCTGGATACGCCAGGTGATGCGCGCGGAATCCGGCGGGCATGAATATCTTGGCGGCCAGCTCACGGTCTCGGCCGCCGGCGCCATGGGGCTGATGCAGCTGGAGCCGGAAACCTACCAGGAAATGGCCGCGCGCTACGGCCTCGGCGCCGATCCGTTCAACCCGTACAACAACATCATGGCCGGCACCGCCTACATCCACGAGATGTACCAGGTGTACGGCTGCCCGGGGTTCCTCGCCGCGTACGACGCGGGGCCAGGGCGGCTGGATCGCTACATGAACTACCACACCCGCCTACCGGACGAGACGATCAACTACGTCGCGATGATCGCGCCGCGCATCCAGGGCTATTATCCGAACCACCGGTCGGACGCGGACGAGCTGGCGCTGAACACCGAGCCCGCCTCGGAGGCGCCCGGGCTGCTGCCGCCCGGCTACATCCCGGAGGCGCCGGGGCCGCAAGCGCCGGATAACCCGATCGCGCCCGTGCAGGTCGCGGCCCTCACACCGCCCGTCGAACCCGAAGCCTCGGTGCTGGAAAGCGCGCCGGTCACCACCGCTCTGGTCGCCGCACCCATCGCACCGGCGCCGCAGCCGGTCTCGGCACCCGTCTCCGAGCCGCCGCCGCCGGTGTTCCAGCCGCACCCGTCCTTCTCCATCATCCCCGCCGCCATGGCCGACACGCCCCCGGAGCGCCACACGGACATGGACGACGCGCCCGACAACCATCTCGGCGCCGCGCCGATCGAGCATGTCGGCGAAACGCCGATGGAACGTGTCGGCGGGACGCCGATGGAACGTGTCGGCGGGACGCCGATGGAGCACATCGGCTGGGCCATCCAGGTCGGCGCCTACGACACCTCCGCCAACGCCCGCGCCGCCCTCGGCATTGCCGAACTCTCCGCCATGCGCATGCTCATCCAGGCCCACCCGACCGTCGTGTCCGTCCACGCCGCCGGCCGCCTCTGGTACCGCGCCCGCTTCGTCGGCCTGCCGCACGACGCGGCGATCGACGCGTGCAGCCGGCTCTCCGGCGGGCCTACGGGGTGCGTGGTGCTGTCGCCTGCGGCGCAGTCTTAGCGGAAGTAAGCGTCTACTTTTTGTGCACAAAAAGTAGCAAAAAAACTTTGAGACCATGAGTCATGGGGTGTGACAGCGCGCACGCTCATGACCCAGAGTCATAAAAGTTTTTTGCTTCTTTTTTTCAAAAAAGAAGCGCTTCCTTCCTTACGTCGTGCCATTCACGAGCGTCTGCCGCACCGCCTCTTCCGGCACCTCATGGCTCGTGAAAGCCTGCCCAATCCCGCGCGTCAGAATGAACGTCAGCTGCCCGGCGCGCATTTTCTTGTCGCGTTTCATGTGTTCCAGCAGGTGATCGACAGGCAGGCTGGGGATGCGCGTCGGCAGGCCGATGGATTGCAGGTGGGCCTCGATGCGCGGTGCGTCTTCCTGCGGGCAGTGGCCGAGGCGCGCGGAGAGGTCGGTTGCCAGCACGAGGCCGATGGCGACCGCCTCGCCGTGCAGCAATTCGCCGCCATAGCCGGTCTCGGCCTCCAGCGCGTGGGCGAACGTGTGGCCCAGGTTGAGCAGCGCGCGGCCGCCCTCCCGGCTGGTTTCGCGCTCGTCGGCCGCAACGACGCCGGCCTTGAAGCGGATGGCGTGTTCGATCGCCGTGGTCAGCAGGGCAGCGTCGCCTGCCAGCAGGGCGGCGGCGTTGGCCTCGCACCAGGCATAGAACGGCGCGTCCGCGATCAGCCCGGCCTTGACGATTTCGGCGTACCCGGCGCGCAGCTCGCGCGCCGGCAGGGTGGCGAGCACGCCGGTGTCGGCAAGCACGGCGCGGGGCTGATGGAAGGCGCCGATCAGGTTTTTGCCGTGCGGGCTGTTGATGCCGGTCTTGCCGCCGACGCTCGAATCCACCTGCGAGAGCAGGGTGGTCGGGATCTGCACGAAGGGCAGCCCGCGCAGGGTGGTGGCGGCGACGAAGCCCGCGAGGTCGCCGATCACGCCGCCGCCCAGCGCCACGATGGTGGTGTGCCGGTCGATCTTTTGCGCCAGCAGGTCCTCGGTCAGCCGGTGCCAGGTGGCGAAACTTTTCGAGGCCTCGCCGGCAGGGACGGCCAGGCTGCCATGCGCGATGCCGGTTTCGTGCAGGCTGCGTTGCAGCGTTTCGAGGTGCAGGCCGGCGACGGTCTCGTCGGTGATGATGACCACGCGTGGCTGCGGCAGCACCGGGGCGAGGAGCGCGCCGGCGCGGGCCAGCAGGCCGGGGCCGATGATGACCTCGTAGCGCGCCTGCGACAACTGCACGTCGATCCGGCGCGGCGGCTTATGGGCGGCCAGGGCTTCGATAACTTTGGTCGTGGTCACGTGCGGGGGCGCCTCCGAGCCGTCTACGATGATATCCGCCTGCGCATAGATCGGACTGCGCTGTTGCGAAAGCCGGGCGAGGATTTCGGCGGGATTGCCGGCGTTGAGCAGCGGCCGGTGGGTGCGCCCCTGGACGCGCCGCAGCAGGACGGGCAGCGGGCAGCGCAGCCAGACGGACACGGCCTTTTCCCGAATGGCGGCGCGGGTTTCCGGATCCATGAAGGCGCCGCCGCCGGGCGAGAGCACGATCCGCCCGCCTTCCAGCAGCCGCTGGATCACGCGCTTCTCGCCGGCCCGGAAGTGCGCCTCGCCGTGGCGGGCGAAAATCTCGGCGATGCTCACCCCGGCGGCGCGCTCGATCTCCTGGTCGGCGTCGTAGAACGGCAGCCCCAGGCGGGCCGCGAGGCGCTTGCCGATCGCCGTCTTGCCCGCGCCCATCAGGCCGATGAGCACGATGCTGCGCCCGGCCGCCCCCAAAAAATCCTCGCTGTTGTCTGACATCGTTGCCGAGGCTTATCACAACGGTTGCATGACAATAGATGGTCTGAGCGAGGCTTTTCTCGAAATGCTGGCCGCCGAGCGCGGGGCGGCGCCCAACACCCTGGCCGCGTACCGGGCCGACCTTGAGGATTTTGCCGGTTTTCTGGGCGCGCGGGGCATCACGTCCGCCGGTGCCGGCGAAATCGGCGCGTATCTCGCCGGGCTGCAGCAATCAGGCCTCGCCGCCCGCACGCAGGCGCGCAGGCTCTCCGCCATACGGCAGTTCTACCTCTTCCTGTGCCGCGAGGGGCTGCGCGAGGACAACCCCGCCACCGGCGTCGCGACGCCCGGCCTGCCGCAGTCTCTGCCCAAGTATCTGAGCGAAACGGAGGTCGACCGGCTGCTGGAGGCCGCCCGCGCGTATCCCGGCGTGCCCGGCGCCAAAGCCCATGCGGGGCTCGAAATCCTGTACGCGACCGGCCTGCGCGTCTCCGAACTGCTGGCCCTGCCGGCACGCGCGCTCGCCACCGACGCGGCGGTGCTGATGATCCGCGGCAAAGGCGGGCGCGACCGCATTGTGCCGTTATCGGACGCCGCCAAGGCCGCGGCACTGCGCCTGCGCGACACCTATGCCGAACAGGCGGCGGGCAAGCACCCTAAACCCGAGCCGCCAAGCTACCTGTTCGCCGGCCGTGACGCGCGCGAGGCGATGACCCGCCAGGGTTTCGCGCTGCTGCTCAAGCAGATCGCCCTCGCCGCGAACATCGACCCCGCCCGCCTGTCGCCGCATGTGCTGCGGCACTCGTTCGCGTCGCACCTGCTGGCGCATGGCGCGGATTTGCGCAGCCTGCAAAAACTGCTGGGCCATGCGGAAATCGCGACGACGCAGATCTATACGCATGTGCTGGCGGAGCGGTTGCAGCGGCTGGTGGAGGCGCATCATCCGTTGGCCAAGTGAAGGTGAAGGAAAGAAAGCGCTTCTTTTGTGAACAAAAAGAAGCAAAAAACGTCTGCGCCGCTGGGCCATGGGCGCTGCTGGCGCCACTCCCATGGCCAGGAATAAGCAAAGTTTTTTTGCTACTTTTTGTTCACAAAAAGTCGTGCTGCTGCCTTAAACCTTCCCAAACACCTCCAGCCTCAACCGGTCGAACCACGACCCCCGGTGGCGCATTTCGTTTGCGTGCACGTATTGCCGCATGGCCGGCGGCATGGCGTGGCGCGCCGGCGGGTCCGCCTCGCGGGCGGCGCGGATGCCGCGCAGGGTGGCGGTCAGCAGGCCGTATCGCCAGCCTTTGAAGCAGTAGCCGGCGATGCGCGGGCTGAGGCGCCACCAGGAGAGGCCCCATTTGCGGCCGATGATGAGCCGGTTGCGCACGAAATAGGTCATGCGCGCCGCGTCCCACGCCACGCGGGCCTCGGCGGCGACGCGGTGCAGCACGGCGAGCGAGCCGTCGTAGCGGATGCGCCAGTTGAGCGCGATCGCTTTCAGGCAGAAATCGTATTCCTCCCAGGTGAAGAAGAAGGCGGGGTCGTAGCCGCCGACCGCGTCCCAGGTGGCGCGGCGGATGGCGCAGCCGGCACCGACGAAGGTGGTGACGTCGAACCTGTCCTTGTGGCGGGGCAGCAGGCGGGCGGGGTAGCCCCAGCCGGTGGGGTCGGGCATGGTGCCGGCCGCGTTCAGGATGCAGAAGCCGATGGCGCCGAGGTCGGGCGCCTGGCGCATCGCCCGCACCGCGCGCGCCGCGACCCAGCTGCCCTGGAACACAGCGTCGTTGTCGAGGGCGATGATCACCTGGCCCTGGCCGAGCGAGGCCGCTAGGTTGCGGCCGCCGGCGACGCCGAGATTGCCGTCGATGGCGTAGAACGCGAAGTCCGGCGCGCCGGCAAAGGTCTGGCGGAGGACGCGCCGGTGGTCCTCCGAGGAGCCCTGGTCCAGCAGCGTCACATGGATCGAGGCGCCGCGCTGGGCGAGGGCCGAGCGCACGGCGTCGATCGTCTCGAACAGGCGGTCGTGCGAGAGGATGATGATGTCGGCGTCATAGACCCGCAGGCCGGGTTCGCGCCCGGAGATCCGTCGCAGGCTGTTGCCCGGGTCAGCACGCATTGGTCTGCCGCAGGACGACGGGGACCGTGCGCAGCAGGATCAGCATGTCCAGCCAAATCGACCAGGACTGGATGTATTCGAGGTCGCTCGCCAGGCGCTGTTCCAGGGTGACGAGGGCGGCGGTCTCGCCGCGCTGGCCGCGCACCTGGGCCAAGCCCGTGATGCCCGGTTTCACCCGGTAGCGTAGCCGGTACAGCCGCACCGCGGTCTCCAGGCTCGTGCCCTCGATCAGCATTTCGGCGGCGAGCGGGCGCGGGCCGACGAGCGACATGTCGCCGCGGATGACGTTGATGAGCTGCAGCAGTTCATCCAGCGACGTGCGGCGCAGAAACCCGCCGATCCGGGTCACGCGCGGGTCGCGGGCGCGCGCCTGGGCGAAGCCGGCCTGCGGGTCGTTCACCATCGTGCGGAATTTCAGCACGGTGAAAGGGCGGCCATGGGCGCCGATGCGCGACTGGCGGAAGATCACCGGCCCCGGGCTGCCAAGGCGCACGGCGGCCGCGACCAGCAGGATCAGCGGCGAGGCGAGAGCGAGGGCGAGCAGGCCGAGGCCGAGATCGAGCAGCCGTTTGGTGAGGTTGCGCGAGCTCACGAGGTCGTCGGTCACGACGGGGAGGATCCGGCACCCGTCGGCATGGCCGCCGATGATGGCGGGCAGGTGGCGCGCAAGGTCGACGGCGAACCAGATGCGGGCCGGGTAGGCGAGCAGCTCGAACAGCAGGTCCCGCCGCTGTGTCGCGAGCGTGTCCAGCTCCGGCCGCATGATGAAGACGATGTCGTGGATGGCGTGCTCGCGCAGCGCCGGTCCCACCGCCTCAATGCCGCGCAGCACCGGCGGGCCGGGCTCGGTGGCGCTCGGCGGCCGCGGGCCGAGATAGAGGATGCCGGCGATGCGGGTTGCCACGTGCTGTGCGGCCAGTGCGCGGCCGAGCCCTGGCGGGCATTCATCAAAGCCGATGACCAGGGCGCCGCGGGCCGGCTGCTCAGCCGCCGCCGACACGCCGTGCAGCACGATGCGGGTGCCGGCCAGCAGCAGGGGGGCGAGGAAGACCTCCGCGACCGTCCAGTGCCGGACCAGGATGTGCGGATGGCCGAGCAGGGCGGCCATCGCGAGCATCGAGAGGCAGGTCGCGAGGAAGCCGTTGATGGCGAGCGGGATCTGCCGCCGCAGGTCATCGCGCCGCCGCAGCCGGTAGCCGCCATGCGAGGCGATCAGCAGGATGGTGATGCCGGCCAGCAGCGTCCAGAAGCAGAGGTTGCGCTGCAGGCTCTCCTCACTGTCGCGCAGCAGGCTGCCGGTGAGCGGAATGGCCACGATTGCAACCGCATCGCACGCGGCCAGCAGTGCCGCCAGTTGCAGCGGGCGGAACCATGAGATCGGCAAACGATGGGCACGCGTGGTCGGAAGACTAGGCACAGCGGTGCTCACGTCGGACATGCCGGACTCGTCTGTAAGTTGTTGTGATTATCCCGAAAGACTGGAGGTTGTGTTAACGAAAAACAAACGTTTTGGAAAGGAAATAATTAAATCCCAGTCCGGCGATCGAGCCGCCGATGATGGCGAGCACGGGGACGCGGTAGCAGAGCGGACTATGCGTGATGAGAATGTAGAACAGGCCGCGATTGACGATGAAGCCGATGGTGTTGGCGACCATGAATTTGAGCCACTGCGCGCCGGGTGGCGCATGCGCGCCGCCGCGGAATGTCCAGAGGCGGTTGAAAATCCAGTTGAGCGTGGCGGCGACGATGAAGCCCGCGGCGCCGGCGGCGTAGAGCCCGATGAGGCCGCGCAGCGCGTAGACCGTGGCGGTATCCCAGACCAGCCCGCCGACGCCGACCGCGCCGAAGCGGAGGAATGACGAGCTGAGGGCGAGCCGGGAGGCTCTTTGTACCGCCGTTTCGAGGCTTTCCATCGACGAGCTCCGCGGCGGGATTACATTCACCCGCCTCCGCTAGCGAACCGCGCGGCGCCGGGCAAGCGTCACCGTGTTAAACGCGGCTTGACGGCGTGGCGGCGCGGCGCTCTCATGCCGATCAAGCGAAACAAGGGGGAACGCACCATGCCAGCCATCAGTCTGACGGTGAACCAGAAAACCGTGCACGGCGAGGTCGAGGGCCGCACCCTGCTCGTCCAGTTTTTGCGCGACAATGTCGGCTTAACGGGCACCCATATCGGCTGCGACACCAGCCAGTGCGGTGCCTGCGTCGTCACCGTCGATGGCAAATCCGTGAAATCCTGCACCATGCTCGCCGTGCAGGCGAATGGGGCGGATGTGCTCACGATCGAGGGGCTGAGCGGTCCGGATGGCGCGCTGCACCCGATGCAGGCGATGTTCAAGGAACACCACGCGCTGCAATGCGGCTACTGTACGCCGGGGATGATCATGAGTGCGATCGATCTCGTCGAGACGCACCCGCAAGGGCTGTCGGAAGCGCAGATCCGCGCGGGGCTCGAGGGCAATATCTGCCGCTGCACCGGCTACCATAACATCGTGAAGGCGATCGCCGCCGCCTGGCCGCTGATGCACGGCGCGCCGACCGCGCAAGCCGCCGAATAAGGAGCCCGGATCATGTATGATTTTTCCTACGCCAAACCCGCCGCGCTCGCTCAAGCCGTGCAGGCGCTGGGCGACCCCGAGGCCAAGGCGCTCGCCGGCGGGATGACGTTCATCCCCGTGCTGAAGCAGCGGCTGAACAAGCCGTCCGTCATCGTCGACCTCGCGGGCCTCGGGCTCTCCGGCATCCGCGTGGAGGGCGGCGCGCTCATCATCGGCGCCATGACGACACATGGCGAGGTCGCGGCCTCGGCCGATGTCAAAGCGGCGATCCCGGCGGTGGCCGCACTCGCGGGGCATATCGGGGACCGGCAGGTGCGCTACCGTGGCACGCTCGGCGGCTCGCTCGCCAACAACGACCCGTCCGCGTGCTATCCCGCCGCCGTGCTGGCACTCGCCGCCACCATCCACACGAACAAGCGCACGATCGCGGCCGATGCGTTCTTCCAGGGCATGTTCACGACCGCACTCGAGGCCGACGAGCTGATCACCGCGGTCAGCTTTCCCATCCCGCGCCGCGCGGCCTACGCGAAATTCGCCAACCCGGCGTCGCGTTATGCCATGGTGGGGGTGTTCGTGGCGCAGACCGACGCGGCGGTGCGCGTCGCGGTTACGGGTGCGGGGCAGAACGGCGTGTTTCGGCACGAGGCGATGGAGGCGGCACTGGCCACCTCATTCACGGCGGCGGCGCTGGAGGGCGTGACGACGCCGGTGGATCTGATGAGCAGCGATATCCATGGGAGTGCGGAGTACCGGGCGCATCTGGTCATGGTGATGGCGAGGAAGGCGGTAGAGGAGGCTAAGGGTAAGTAAAAAAGCACCACTTTTTGTGAACAAAAAGTAGAAAAAAACTTTACTTACTTTCGGCGATGGGATCTGGCGCCTGCCGCGGCACAGTCTGAGGGCAAAAGTTTTTTGCTTCTTTTTTTCAAAAAAGAAGCGCTTTACCTGCCTTTTTTACCCTACAAACGGATCCTGCATCAAGATCGTATCATCGCGCTCCGGGCTCGTGGACAGCAACGTCACCGGCGCTTCCACCAGTTCCTCGATCCGCTTCACGTATTTGATCGCAGCCGCCGGCAGTTGCGCCCAGGAACGCGCGCCGCGGGTCGAGCCGTGCCAGCCTTCCAGGCTTTCGTAGACCGGCTCGGCGGCGGCCTGGGCGGCCATACCGGCGGGCAGGTGTTTGAATACCTCGCCGTTGATGCGGTAGCCCACGCCGATTTTCAGTTCGGCGAAACCGTCCAGCACGTCGAGCTTGGTAAGGGCGAGGCCGTTGATGCCGCCGACTTTCACGGCCTGGCGGACCAGGGCGGCGTCGAACCAGCCGCAGCGGCGTTTGCGGCCGGTGACGGTGCCGAATTCGTGGCCGCGCTCGCCAAGCTGGCGGCCGGTATCGTCGTGCAGTTCGGTCGGGAAGGGGCCGGCGCCGACACGCGTGCAGTAGGCCTTGGCGATGCCGAGCACGCGGCCGACAGCGTCCGGGCCGACGCCGCTGCCCGACGCGGCGGTGCCGGCGACGGTATTGGACGATGTGACGAAGGGGTAGGTGCCGTGATCCACATCCAGCATCACGGCTTGCGCGCCCTCGAACAGCACGCGCTCGCCGTCCCGGCGGGCGATCGCGAGCCGCTCCCAGACTGGCTCGGCATAGGGCAGGATGCGGGGTGCGAGGCTCTGCAGGCTCGCCAGCAGTTCGGCTTTGTCAAAGGTGGCGGCGCCGAGGCCCGCGAGCAGCGTGTTGTGGTGCAGCAGCAGCTCGTCGAGCTTGGCGTCCAGTGTCGCGGGTTCGGCGAGGTCGCAGACCCGGATGGCGCGGCGGGCGACCTTGTCTTCATAGGCGGGGCCGATGCCGCGCCCGGTGGTGCCGATGCGCCGGTCACCGCGGGCAGCCTCGCGCGCGCTGTCGAGAGCGGCGTGCAGGGGCAGGATCAGCGGCGCGTTATCGGCGATGCGCAACGTCGCGGGCGTGACGCTCAGGCCCTGGGCGGTGACGCGGTCGATCTCGGCGAGCAGCGCGATGGGGTCGATGACAACGCCGTTGCCGATGATGCCGAGCTTGCCGCGCACGAGGCCGGAGGGCAGCAGCGAGAGCTTGTAGGTCTGGTTGCCGACGACCAGCGTGTGGCCGGCGTTATGGCCGCCCTGGAAGCGCACGACGATATCGGCACGGCTCGCCAGCCAGTCGACGACCTTGCCCTTGCCCTCGTCGCCCCATTGGGCGCCGATGATTGTCACATTTGTCATATGTTCGCTTTCTAGACCGGCCGGACCGCACCGTCGAGGAATACATGGCTGCAGCCGAGGCGCTGGGCCTCCTCGCGGGGTGCGGTGTGTTCGGCGAGGCCGGCGATGGTGGCGAAGTTGGCGGCCCGCGCCGCGGCGGCGTCCGTCAACGTGGTGCCGAACGGCAGGTACACCCGGGCGCGCACATCGCCGCGGGGGGCGATGCGCACGATGGCGTCGGGGTAGAGCGTCACCCCGGTCGCCGCCTCGCTCGTGCCGCAGAGGTAGCGGCCGCCGCGGCCGATTTCGGCCTGCTGGCCGGCGGCATACAGGGTCATGCAGATGCCGCTGTGGTAGCGGTAGCCACGGAATTCCAGCGGATCGATGGTGAGCGGCAGGCTGGGGCGGTGGCGGTGGATGGCGGCGACCGTGTCGGCGAGGCGCAGGGCCTGGGCGTTCGCCGGTGCCGGCAGCGCGATGGCGAGCAAAGCGGGGATGGCGCGGGCCGCGACCCCCGAGGCGTCCAGCAGCGCCAGCAGCAGGGGTGCGTTGGCGCCGCCCTGGCTCGCGATGGCCGCGGCATCCTTGCGGTCGAGCGCGCGGATCAGCTCAGGGTCGGCGAGCCCCGCACCTTCCAGCAGGTGCAGCACAAGGCGGGGGAGCGTGAGGTCGACGCTGATCTCGGTCACGCCGACGCGGGCCAGCGCCTCGACGGCGGTGAGGATGATCTCGGCGTCCGCCTCGGCCGTGTCATGGCCGATCAGCTCGATGCCGGCCTGCGCGATCTGGCGCTCGGGGTTCAGCTGCGTGCCGCTGACGCGCAGGCACTGGCCGGCATAAGCGAGGCGCAGCGGGCGCGGCGCGTGGGCGAGGCGCGTTAAGGCCAGGCGCGCGATCTGCGGGGTCGTGTCCGCGCGCAGACCCATCATGCGCTGGCTCGCCGGGTCCATCAGCCTGAACGTCTGGTCGGCGATGGCGGCGCCCGAGCCGCCGAACAGGCTGTCCTCGAATTCGAGCAGCGGCGGTTTGACGCGCTGGTAGCCGTGCGCGGCGAAGCAATCCATGATCGCCTCGATCAAACGCGCCTCAAGCTCGGCCTCCGGCGGCAGGACATCGCGCAGGCCGGCGGGCAGCAGTGCTGGGTGGGCGGGCGTTTCGTTCATGGCGACCGGTTGTTGTGACGCGGCGCTATAGCATCGCGCCGCCGCAGGTCCAATTGCCGGGATATTCCATTTCGAATACGATACAAAAATGATTTATCCCGGGTGAGCGGGCGTGCTCTTCAACAGCAGGCTTTTTGTCTTTGGCTTTCTGCCCGTCGCGTGCCTCGGGTTCCATCTGGCGGGCAAATGCGGCCGGCGGGCGGGGCTCGTCTGGCTGCTGGGCTGCAGCCTGCTGTTCTATGCCTGGTGGAAGCCGGTTTTGCTGCTCCTGCTGGTCGCCTCGATCCTGGTCAATTTCGTGGTCGGGCGGCGGGTTGGCCCGGGCGCTGCGGGCGCCAGATATTGGTTGCTGGCGGGGCTTGGGTTCGATCTCGGGCTGCTCGGGCTGTTCAAATATGGCGGCTTCGTCGCGGGCAATCTGGGTCTGCACTGGGGCGGTGTGCTGCTGCCGCTCGGCATCAGTTTTTTCACGTTCCAGCAGATCATGTACCTGGTCGACACCGCGAAGGGCGAGAGTGCGGCCGCACCGTTTCTGGACTATGCGTGCTTCGTCGCGTTTTTCCCGCATCTGATCGCGGGGCCGCTGGTGCGGCCCTCGCATATTCTGCCGCAGCTGGCGCGGCTTGATATCTGCCGCGCGCGCCTGGCCGCGGGGCTCGAGATTTTCATCCTTGGGCTTGCGAAGAAGATCGTGCTGGCGGATGCGTTCGGCCGCCTGGCGGACCCCGGATTTGCCGCCGCGGCGCACGGTCTGCCGCTGACGCTGATCGAGGCGTGGGTCGCGCTGCTCGCCTACGCGCTGGAAATTTACTTGGATTTTTCCGGGTATTCGGACATGGCGATCGGCCTTGCGGCGATGTTCGGCATCGAGTTTCCGGTGAATTTCGACAGCCCGTATCGCGCGACCTCGATCGCGGCGTTCTGGCGGCGCTGGAACATCACGCTCGGGGCGTTTTTGCGGACCTACGTGTACGTGCCGCTCGGGGGCAACCGGGCCGGCGAGGGCCGGCAGCTCGTCAACCTGATGGTCACGATGCTGCTGGGCGGACTGTGGCACGGGGCGGCGTGGCGGTTCGTGTTGTGGGGCGCGCTGCACGGGATGTTTCTGGCGGTGCAGCGGGTGAGCCGGCGGGCGGGGCTCGCCGTGCCCCTCTGGTTTTCCTGGGCTTTGACGTGGCTGTGCGTCGTGCTCGCCTGGGTGCCGTTCCGCGCTGCCGGCTGGGCCGCGGCCATGGGGTTCTATCGCGGGCTGTTCGGCGGCAATGGCGTCGCGATCCCGGTGATCTTCGTCCAGCTGGTCCCCGCCCTTGCGCATGTTGGCAGGGTGGTGCCCGCACTGCCCAATCTCGGCGATGCGCGGACGCTGAGCCTGCCGCAGGCGATTTTGCTGCTCGGGTTCGGGTGGTTCGTGGCACTCGCACGCCCCGGCTTGCACCGGATGGGACAGGGCGGCCGGTCCTTCGCGGTCGTGGCGAGTTTCGCGTTCAGCCTGCAGGCGCTGGTGTTCCAGCCGTTCGCCGTGCCGTTTCTGTATTTCCAGTTTTGACGATGCGGCGGCTGGTTTGTCTTTGCGCGCTCTCGGTATGGCTCTACATCGCCGTGTTCGCGTTTCTGGTGGACCGGCCGCTCTCGATCGGGCTGCTGCGGCTCGAGCTCGACCAGAAAACCGCGCGGCTGGCGCGCCTGCCCTCGCCAAAGCTGATCATCCTCGCGGGCTCCAACGGCCCCTATTCGCATGCCTGCGCGGTGCTCGGCCCCATGCTGGGGCTGCCATGCGAGAATGGCGGGATCGCGGTCGGCATCGGGCTCGACGATTTGTTCGCCCGTTACGCGCCCTACATCCGGGCCGGCGATGTCGTGTATATGCCGATGGAGCTGCAGCAATATACGGCGAGCCGGGCGGCGTACCGGGCGGGGCCGGACGGCGCGATCCTGCTCCGCCACGACCGGTGGCTGTTGCCAGCCTTGCCCGCGGACCGGCTGGCCGGGGCGATTTTCTGCTGCTCCGCCGATGATCTTCTGGAGGCGCTCGCGGAGATGCCGTTATCGCATGCGGTCTCGGCGGGCGCGCGGCTGGCGGGCGAGTACAACGCGGCGGGCGACCGGATCGACAACCAGCGGGGTGGCGCTGGCATGGCCCGCATCGCCGCCAGGGCAGCGCCCGCCGTGGCGGATGTGCAGGCGGGCTACGGCACGGCGCTGATCGCCCGGTTCGTGGCGGCCGAGCGGGCGCGCGGGGTGATCGTGATCGGCGGGCTGCCGACGGCGGTCTCGACCCTGACGCTCACGCCGGCTCTGGTGGCGGCGATCGCGGATGTCTATCGCGCGCAGGGCGGCGGGTTTCTGGTGCTCGCGAACCGCAGCCAGTACCCGCCCGTGGATTTTTTCAACAGCCCGGATCATCTGGTGCAGGCGTGCCAGTACCGGCATTCGATGGCGGTGGCGGCGGGGCTCGCGGTGGCGCTGGGCAGGACGCTGCACCCCGCACCGGCGATGATGTTTTTGGTGGCGGCGGGGTGTTGAACGGGCGGTGTTTTTGGGTGCGGTTAGCGCGCAGGCTCGGACATGGTGACCCGGTTTTTGACACTGGGGCGCTCCCGCATGGCCGCGTACCAGGATTGCAGGGCGGCGCATTCGGCCGGCACCGGCAGGCGGACGAGCCCGGCGAAGATCAGACCGGCGATGAGCGTGATATCGGCCATCGAGAAGGCGCTGCCGGCGATGAAGGGCTGTACGGCCAGAATGCCATCAAAATAGCGCATCCCCTTCACGGCCTTGTCGCGCTGACGCAGCCCCCAATCGGCGTTCTGGTAGATCTCGACATCGAGGCCGAGGCCAGGTGTGGCGTGATGGAAATAAACACTGACGGCATCGAGAACTTCAAGCTCGGCGCGCTTGTTCATCATGTGGATCAGGCCGCGCTCGCGCGGTGTTGCGCCGGTGAGCGTGGGATGGCCATCCAGCGCGTCGAGATATTCGGTGATGGCCGTGCACTCGGCGATCAGCGTGCCGTCCGCGAGCTCGAGCACCGGCACGGTGCCTGAGTAGTTTTTGGTCGCGAGGAAATCCGGCGTCTTGTGTTCGCCTTTGTAGAGATCGACCGTTTTGAAGCGCACGAGCGATTGCAGGTTCTTTTCGGCGAGTGCGATGCGGACCCGCGCCGGGTAGGGGCCTTTGGGAAAATCATGGATCGTCATCAGGGACGGTTCGGTTTTGGTGACATCGGAACTCATGGGTCGCCTCCCTCGTCTCGCGCGCGCCCCACGGGATGGGCAGGCGCGGCGCGACGCATCGCTGTTGTCGGCCCGGTGATGGGGTGATGGGTCGCGCCGCGCTCCCCCATCCTATCAGTCTGCGCCGCCGTGCCAACGGCTTTGCGGTGGCCCGCGGCGATCCCCGCCGCCACCGCCGCGACGGTTTTTTGATGGCAGCGCGCGCACCGCATCACGCGCGGCCGTTTGCCCGTTTGGGTGCAATCCGGGTGACGATGCCCAGGGGGGCGTGGTGACGCGTGGATCAGGCACCACGCGATCGCCTCATTGCCATCGCGGCATGGCATCGGAGAGTTGCCGAGGACATTTTTGCGCGGTGGTATTTTGGTGGCGGGTCGAGATGAGGGAGAATGGTATGGAGGGCTAAATTGGCCGAAAGCGAAATGGCAGGTCTAGACCGGAAAACGCAGTGAGCGGACATTGGGCTTGTGAACGTGCGCCGGTCCGCCAAACTCAGGCGTGTTCCGCTCAATGTCCCGGATTCGAGTAGGGCGGAAAAGCGGAGCGCCTTCCGCTACTTTTGGGGAACTCGTATCGACGGGTGGCGTTGGGCTTAAAGATGGCGGATGGCACTTCGCTTATCTGCTCTACTTTGCTATGATTTGGTGGAACACGCGCGCAGATTGGCCACAGAGGAGTAGAATGGCAACATTTTTCAATGAAAAATTCGACATTGACGAAAAGGCGATTGCGGATTTTGGCGCATTTAACGTCTCACTCGTAAATGACCTTCCGTTGTTTATCGATCCATTTTTACTTTTTCATTCGGAAAAACAGGAATATCAAGATCTGCATCGGCAGATGATTGAATACGTTATCTTTCTGCGTGATCGAGCCGGACAGGCAGCGAACAACAAGGATCTGCTTCGAGCTTGGTATTGCTTCCCGGAAATCAAGCAGAATTGGCTTGGATTTTCGGTTGTCGGCAACCGCGGCAGTGGCCTAGGCATGAAATTCGCGAGGGCACTTAATATAAATCTAGGGCGGGTCTTGCGAGATTTTGGGGACGAAAAAATTACCAGCGGAAGTCACCTTGAGAAGGTCTGTCTGATTAGCAGCGGGGTCGGCCGCGACAACATCAGCGACTTTACGATCAATCTGATCATGGACTATCTGTGCCGCTTCACGGAGCGTTTCGCCAACGCTCACCTGCGCCCAAAACAGATTGGCACAGTCCATATCCGGAAGGCCCGATTCGATTACGGTACCGGTGGGTGGCGTCGCGCAGCCTATCAGCTGCCCATTGCGGACGGCGATTTCGTCATCCTCACGCCAAAGGACATGCTGACGAGAGACGAAAATTGGATCAACCGCGACGACCTTGTTCGAGATTTCGAAAGCATACCCGTTGCAATCCCTGACGCCGAGCTCCGCGGTCAGGTCTTCGCCTATTTCCAGCAGGTTTTGCCACGCCACCGCGACCGGGAGCCCTCGCAGCAGGAACGCGCAGACGGCGTTGCGGAGACGTTGATCCAGTTCCCTCAACTGCTCGACTACTTTATCAAAATCAAAGAAGATCGTGGAGATGAAGCTTCCAGCGTCAGCGAGGAAAAGGTCGCCGCCGCAGAGTACATGTTTATCTATCAGCTTCGTAAGCTGCAAAGCCTGCTCCGCACTAACACCCCTTTTTACAGCATGGGGTCACTCACTCACCAAGAGGCACATGCTCGGCTCGCCTATCTCAAAGATGTCATCGAACATAAGGGCGGCCATAAGATTTTCTATCACGATGGTGTTGCTGTCGAGAGGGAAAAAGATCTTCAGATTCTTTACCGTTTGGTCTGGTTTGGTACACCATCAGATGTTGGAACGGAAGCGGATGACGGACGGGGTCCGGTAGATTTCAAAATCTCGCGTGGGGCAAAAGATAAAACTCTGATCGAGATGAAGCTGGCTAAAAACACGCAGTTAGAGCGCAACCTCGAAAAGCAGGTTCCGATCTACCAGGCTGCGAGCGATGCAGAATGCGCGATCAAAGCCATCATCTATTTTTCGCAAGCTGAGCAGCGGCGTGCCGAGGGTATTCTAGACAAGCTTGGGTTACTCGGTCATCGGGACATCGTGTTGATCGATGCGCGAGATGACAACAAGCCGTCAGGGTCAAAGGCGTGACGTTTGCCGCTATCGGCGCCGGCGTAGTGGGCGGCGTCGTACAGCGTTTCGAAACTGCTCTACCCAGCCTTCGAAGTGGGGAATGCGTTCATACGCTGCGCTTGTACCGTTAAGGAGCTCCGCTCGCGAACGCTGCGACACGTCCTCCCAATTTTCATAGAGCACATACAAAGCATTGCCATAGCGGATGTTTTCGAAGACAACAATATCGTCTTTCAGCACGGCGCCGACATATCGGTTGAACCCACCTTTCCCGAGGATATAACGTTCGGGAGACAGACGGCGGAACTCGGCCACGCGTTCCTCGATCACCTGATTAGTCTTTATGCTCCCACTGCCTATGCCGGCCTTAGCTTTTGCAAGGAACCGCTCGATTGATCCGGGCGGGAATATTTCCCAGTCGACATACGTTGTTGCGACATACTCGTCGCGTGACTTGCTGCTGAGATCGATATCACATGTGCCGGTGTTTTCCTGGAGAATGTTCAGGCAAAATAAAAGATCTTCCTCGAAATCCTGTTCCGCCGGGTCAAGTATACAATCTAAAGAGAACTTAAAGATGAAAGCGCCGTCAACCGACCTAAGCAAATCAATCTCAATTAGGTAGTCAGTTGGTCCATATTCGTCGACTTGATAAACGTCCCGTGTCTGCCATAAAGGGAAGGACCCATTGCTCCAATCCCCATATTTGGGCCGCTCACCAAGGTAGATAGTCTTCGGTATCATCGGAAGGTCGGTGCGCTTAACCTCCCATCCGTTCGAATTCTTGAATGAGTATGGACCAATATCTTCGGCCGGCAGCCTCGCTCCAGGGAACGTGGGCTGGTCGCCTTCAAGGGCTATCTGGAGGTGCTTGAAGGCGCCAGTCTTAATGTCGGTGATGGACACTCGCTTCGTGCAAACGGGAGAGATGTTTGTGCCGCTCGGAAGGTCCTGCAGCTTGGCTAAAGCGGCTGCGGGAAGCCGGCGGATGTTACGTTTCCAGGGGAGCTTCCGATATTTCGTCATAATTTGGATGCCTTCGCATGTAGGGCGGGCCGACTCGGTCTTGAACAACTGTAACGAGTGTAGGGGCGTGCACATAAGTGGGCTTCGAATGTCCCCGTACGATTTTGATTGCATCCCTCCGCCGGGCCCCGGCCGTCAATGGGGATGCTGGGTCAGCATGTCTGTTTGGGGCCAGCGGTGACTTGCTGATGCGCTTGATCACCTAGATTCCTGTTCGAGGCATCTGGTGGAAGCCGATGTCATCCATCCACAAGCTGGCCTGGATACCCAATTCCTGGCTTGCAAAGCCCACTAAATTCGTTGTGTCAGTCGGAGCCCGAGACATTTGACAGGAGACTGACCGAGTGCCCCGGCGCGTTCTGCGAATGGCGGGTTCCGGGACCTCGCATTCGGGCTTGCTATGACCAACTTGAGGCGCAAAGCAGCTAAAGGTTTACGAGGCAGTGGAGACGTTGCCAGCCGCAAGCCGCAGACCGCCTCATTGCCACCGGCATGGCATCGAACAGGCGGGGTGCGGAACGGCACCCCACCCGACATCCGACAACCAGTGCATTAACGAAACACGCCACCGGCCGCGCCCCGGAGCAAAATCAAAAGTTTTTTGCTTCTTTTTTTCAAAAAAGAAGCGCTTCCTTCCTCAAGCAATCAGCGCCGCGCGTTGGCCTGCGATGCGCGCCCAGGTGTCCGCCTCGTCCTCGTCGAATAATTCCGTCAATTTGCGCATCATCGTGCCGCCGAGTTCCTCGGCGTCCACGATCGTGACTGCGCGGCGGTAGTAGCGGGTCACGTCGTGGCCGATGCCGATCGCGATCAGTTCCACGAGCTCGCGGGTTTCGATGTCGCGGATCACGTCGCGCAGGTGCCGCTCCAGGTAGTTGCCGGAGTTCACCGAGAGTGTGGAATCATCCACCGGCGCGCCGTCGCTGATCACCATGAGGATGCGCCGGTGCTCGGGGCGTGCCAGGAGGCGGCGGTAGGCCCAGAGCAGCGCCTCGCCGTCGATGTTTTCCTTCAGCAGCCCCTCGCGCAGCATCAGCCCGAGATTCTTGCGCGCCCGGCGCCAGGGTGTGTCGGCGGCCTTGTAGATGATGTGGCGCAGATCATTGAGGCGGCCCGGCATCGGCGGCTTGCCGGCGGCAATCCATTGCTCGCGGCTCTGCCCGCCCTTCCAGGCGCGCGTCGTGAATCCCAGCACCTCGACCTTGACGGCGCAGCGCTCCAGTGTGCGGGCCAGGATGTCCCCGCACATGGCGGCGACGGTGATCGGCCGGCCGCGCATCGAGCCGGAATTGTCGATCAGCAGTGTGACCACCGTGTCGCGGAAATCCGTGTCGCGCTCGCGCTTATATGTCAGCGCCAGCAGCGGGTCGACGATGATGCGCGAGAGGCGGGCGGCATCGAGCATGCCCTCCTCGAGGTCGAACTCCCAGGCGCGGGTCTGCTGGGCGAGCAGGCGCCGCTGCAGCCGGTTGGCGAGTTTGGCGACGACGGCGTGCAGGTGCTGGAGCTGCTGGTCGAGCTGCTGGCGCAGCCGGCTCAGCTCCTCGGGGTCGCAGAGCGCGTCGGCGTCGATCTCCTCGTCATGGGTGCGGGTGAAGGCGCGGTACTGGCTCGCGTCATCCGAGGGCGGCGCGGCGCGGCGCTGCTGCGGGCCGGCGGGGGCATCGTCGCTCTCGGCCGAGACGTCCTGCACCTCGCCGTCTTCCTCGCTGTCGGGCTCGGCGGCCTGGCCTTCGGCGACCTCTGGCTGGGCCGCGAGCATCGCGCTCTCTTCGGTCTGGCTCTGGCCCTCGCCGTCCTGGCTGTTGTCCTGCTCGCCGCTGTCCTCGCCGCCGTCCTCACCGTCGGCGCCGTCGTCTTCCTCGCTCGCCTCGCTCTCGGCCTCGGCGAGGTCGACCGCCGCCAGCAGTTTGCGCGCGGCCCTGGTGTAGTTGGACTGGTCGGCGCGCGAGGAGGCGAGCTCGGCGAGTGCCGTCTCGGCGTCCGCCCCCAGCGTCTCGCGCCACAGCGACAGAATTTTGCGCGCGGCTTCGGGGACGGAGTCCGGGTCCATGCGGTCGCGCGCCAGCAGCGAGAGGGCGGTGGTGAGCGGCAGCTGGTCGCGCCTGGTCATGCGGTCCAGCCCGTCGCTCACGCACTCCTCGTTCAGCTTGCCGCGCAGATTGGCGGACACGCCGCTCATATGCGCGGCGCCCACGATCTCGACGCGCGCCTGCTCCAGCGCGTCATAGGCCTCGCGGGCTTCGCGGGTCACCGGCGCGCGGGCGGTGTGGATGGCGTCGTCATGGTGGCGCAGGCGCAGTGCTATGGCATCGGCGACGCCGCGCAGCTTGGCCATCTCGGGGGCCGCGAGGGCGCGGGAGGGGGCGGGCAGGCGCGCGCGCTTGCCGGAAAGGCCGGAGGGGCCGGGCTGGTAGGCGACCTGCACGTCCGGCGTCTGCGCGATGGCGCGCAGCGCGCTCGCGGTCGCGCGTTTGAAATCCTCGGCCTTGCCCTGGTCGTTACTGGACGCCACAGAGCCTCACACCGTCCGGCGGATGTCGGTGCCGATATCCTCGTTGAAACAGCGCTGGTAGTATTCAGCGACCGTGTTGCGCTCGGCCTCGTCGCATTTGTTGAGGAAGGTGAGGCGGAAGGCGAAGCCGACATCGCCGAAGATTTTGGTATTCTCGGCCCAGGTGATCACGGTCCGCGGTGACATCACGGTCGAGATGTCGCCCGCGATGAAGCCGGCGCGTGTGAGGTCGGCAAGGGCGACCATGCTCTCGGTGCGTTTTTTAAAGGCAAGGTCGCTCGGGGCGGCGCCGAGCTTGGCCATGACGATGGCGACTTCCTGCGCGTGCGGCAGGTAGTTCAGCGTGGCGACGATGTTCCAGCGGTCCATCTGGCCCTGGTTGATCTGCTGGGTGCCGTGGTACAGGCCGGTCGTGTCGCCGAGTCCGACGGTGTTGGCGGTCGCGAACAGCCGGAAGGCCGCATGCGGGCGGATGACGCGGTTCTGGTCGAGCAAAGTGAGCCGCCCCTCGACCTCGAGCACGCGCTGGATCACGAACATCACGTCGGGGCGCCCCGCGTCGTACTCGTCGAACACCAGCGCGCAGGGGTGCTGCAGGGCCCAGGGCAGGATGCCCTCGCGGAATTCGGTGACCTGCTTGCCGTCCTTCAGGACGATGGCGTCCTTGCCGATCAGGTCGATACGGCTGATATGGCTGTCGAGGTTGACGCGGATGCAGGGCCAGTTCAGGCGGGCGGCGACCTGCTCGATATGCGTGGACTTGCCGGTGCCGTGATAGCCCTGGATCATCACGCGGCGATTGAACGCGAAGCCTGCGAGGATCGCGAGCGTCGTCTCGCGGTCGAACTGATAGGCCGGGTCGATTTCGGGTACATGCTCGGTGCGGACGGAGAAGGCCGGCACGTCGAGATCGACGTCGATCTTGAACACCTCGCGCGCCTGCACGGTGACATCGGGCGTGTTCACCGCCGAGGTCGGGGTGGTGCGGGCTTCGGCGATCGCGGCGACATTGTTCATCGAGACATCAATCCTATTGCATCATGCTTACATATCGGCTCGCGGCGCGCATTCAACCGCTCAGTCCGCCGCATGCTGGTTCATACGGGCGGCGTGCTGGTGCAGTTTGCCACGAAGCGTCGCGTAGGCAAGGTTTATGGTCTTCAGGATCTCTTCCGAGCGCTTGTCGCCGTTATTGGCGTCCGGATGGTGGCGCTTGGCGAGCGCCTTGTACCGGGCCTTCACGGCATCGAGCGTCACCGGCCAGGCGAGACCCAGCACCTCCAGCGCCTCACGCAATTCCGGCGGTGTCGCGGGGCTCGGTGCCGGTTTTGGCCGCTGGCCGAAGGCGAAGGCGTGCAGTTCGGCCTCCATTGCCTCGTCCATGCGCGCGCGCTGGCCGAGCTGCCCGAGTGGCCAGCTCGGCCGCTGCCAGGAGGTGTCGGCGCGCACCTGCGCCTCGATCTCGCCCGGCGACATGCCTTTATAATAGTCCCACGCCGCGTTGTACTCGCGCACATGGGCGAGGCAGAACCAGTGGAACGCCCGCAGATCGGTTCGTGATTTAGGCGCCCGGTATTCGCCCGCGCACAGGCAGCCCGGCGCGTCGCAGAGCTGTCCGGGAGCGTTCGGGTCGGGCGCGAAGGCGCGCGGCTTGCGTGACGGCGAGATCATGGTCCTAATGTGCGCGCTTGACCCAAATTGGCAACACTGAGCCAGCCTTGCCCAGGGAGATGACGATGACGAACAGATACGAGCGACTGCACCAGCGGCTGATGGCGACGTTCGCGCCCGTGGAACTGCAGATCCTCGATGAGAGCGCCAAACACGCGGGCCATGCGGAGCGCAACGGTGTGGCCGGCGGGGAGACGCATTATCGGGTGTTCATGGTGTCGGACGCGCTGGCTGGACAGTCCCGAGTCGCGCGCTCGCGCGCCGTGCATGAGGCGCTCGCGCCGGAATTCGCGAGCGGGCTGCATGCGTTGTCGCTGACGTTGCGGACGCCGGAAGAAGAGAAGGGGACGTAAGGGAGCGCGTCTTTTTTAAAAAAAGCAGCAAAAAACGTCTGGAACGCTGTGTCATGGGCGGTGGCGGCGCCAACGCCCATGACCCAAATCAATGAAGTTTTTTTGCTACTTTTTGTTCACAAAAAATAGCGCTTTCTCTTGCCTAATTCCTCCCATACGTATCCTCAAACCGCACAATATCATCCTCGCCCAGATACGGCCCCGACTGCACCTCGATCACGGTGAGCGGGATCTTCCCCGGATTGGCCATCCGGTGGATGCTGCCGAGCGGCAGGTAGATGCTCTCGTTCTCGTGCACCATGCGGATTTCGGCATCGCACGTGACCTCGGCGCAGCCGGCGACGACGACCCAGTGTTCGGCGCGGTGGAAATGTTTCTGCAACGATAATTTCTGTCCCGGCCAGACGACGATGCGCTTCACCTGGAAGCGGTCGCCCTGGATCAGGCTCTCGTAGAAACCCCAGGGGCGGTAGGCGCGGTTATGCGCCTCGGCCTGCGGGCGTTTTTCCTTCTTCAGCCGGTCGACGATGGTTTTCACGTTCTGCGCATGGTCCTTATGGGCGACCAGCACGGCGTCCTGCGTCGTCACCACCACGAGGTCCTGCACGCCGAGCAGGGCTGTGAGCATGCCGTCGCTGCGGGCGTAGCTGTTGCGCGAGGCCTCGATGACGACGTCACCCAGGGCGAAGTTGCCGTGCGCGTCCTTCGGCGCGATTTCGGCGAGGGCTGACCAGGAGCCGACATCCGACCAGCCGATGGCGGCGGGGACGACGGCGGCCTTATCGGTTTTCTCGGCGATGGCGTAGTCGATGCTGATGTCGGGGGCGGCGGTGAAGGCTTCCGCGCCGAGGCGGGTGAAGTCGAGATCGGTGGTGCGGGCGGCCATCGCGGCGCGCACCGCAATCAGGATGTCGGGCGCATAACGCTCCATCTCGGCCAGCAGCAGGCTGGCGGTGAACATGAACATGCCCGAGTTCCAGAGGTGCCGGCCATCGGCGATGAGCTCGGCGGCCTTCTGGGCGTTGGGTTTTTCGATGAAGCGGTCGAGCCGGTGGACGCCTGGCAGGCTGTCAATTGCGGCACCCTGCGCGATGTAGCCGTAGCCGGTCTCGGGGGCTGTCGGCTGCATGCCGAAGGTCACGAAGTAGCCGGCGGCGGCGGCGGCGGCGGCGGCCTTGATGGCCCGCTCGAGGGCCGCGGTGTCGCTGATGGCGGCGTCCGCGGCCATGATCCACATGACCGCGTCCGGGTCGGTCTCGGCGGTCAGCAGGGCGGCGGCGGCGATCGCGGGCGCGCTGTTGCGGCCAACCGGCTCGAGCAGGATCTGCGCGCCGTTGATGCCGGCATCGCGCAGCTGCTCGGCGACGATGAAGCGGTGCTCCTGGTTGGTGACGACGACCGGGGCGGTGAAATGCGCCGCGCTGGCGCGCAGGGCGGTGTCGCTCAGCAGCGAGCGCTCGGAGATCAGCGGCCAGAACTGCTTGGGAAAGCTCTTGCGCGAGACCGGCCACAGCCTGGTGCCGGAGCCGCCTGAGAGGATCACCGGGACGATTTTTTGAGACGGCGCTGCCAGGGTCATGATCCACCTTATGTTGGTGCCGGAAATTAGTCTGGCGGCTTTGTCCTTGTCCAGCGATCGGGCCCCCGGCGAACGGGCCAATTTGCGACAACCCCGGGGGCCAGGGGGCGGGCGCGCCCGGCGCCAATATTCGGGAGCACCGCCCCTCGGCATTTATCCCCGCGCGTGACAAACTTGGCGCATGGATACGCTCCCGCTGCGCCGCAAGCTCGCCGACCTCAACGCCGTGGAATTCGCAGCCGCGGCGCGCGGCGCGCCCGTCATCCTGCTGCCGTTCGGCAGCCATGAGGATCACGGCCCGTTGCTGCCGATGGGCGACTACGTCACCGCGGAGATTCTGGCTGCGCGGATTGCCGAGATGTCGAGCGCGCGCGGCGTGGATACGTTCGTTGCACCGGCGCTGCCTTTCGGCGTGGCGGATTATTTTGGCGGGAGCCCGGGGGGATTGGCCCTCTCAGCTGCGAATTTTCGCGGCGTGCTGGAGGATCTGCTGGGCGGCCTGCTGCGGCATGGGCTGACCAAGATCATCATCCTGAACGGCCATGGCGGCAATGCGCCGGTGATCCATGAGGTGACGCTGCGGCTGCGCGAGACGCAGGGGCTCATCATCCCGTCGCTTTATCTATGGAAGGTGGCGCGCGCGATGCTGGAGCGCTCGGCCCCGGCATTGTCGGCGGGCGCGTTCGGGCATGGCGGCGAGCCGTTGTTTTCCGTGACAGGCACGCTGCGCCCGGCCCTGGTCGGGGAGGCCGCCCCGCCGCCCGGTCCGGCGGCGAAGATGCTGGCCCTGCCGGTCTCGGGTTTCGGCACGGTCGCGTTCCAGGGCCTGCCGATCGACGTGCCGGCGACCTTCGAGGCGACGGCGCAGGGGGCGGCGCCGGCGGCACTCGCCCATGCCGAGCCGGCGCGCGGCCCGGCACTGGTCGCGGCCCTGGTCAAATTCGGCGTGGCCTTCGTCGCTCACGTCGACAGGGTGGCGAGGGCTTCGGCCGTGTCGAAATCGCGCAGCACGGAGTCAGAGGCGACCGGCAGCTCGAAGACGAATTCCATGTGATGATGCAGGATCTGCCGGGCGCCGGCATCGCCCTGCAGGTTGAGGAGCTCGGGGAAAAACCGCCGGCCCCAGAGCACGGGGTTGCCGCGCTGGCCGTCATGGATGGGGATGACGATCTCGCGGCCCTCATCGGGGTCCCAGGCGGCGATGATCTCGCGCAGCACGGCGGGCGGCACCAGCGGCATGTCGCCGAGGCAGATCAGCGCGCCGCCGATCTCGCCGGCGAGGGCGGCGATGCCGGCCTGCAGGCTCGCCGACATGCCGTCCGCGAAAGTCTCGGCGTGCACGAAGCGGATCCTGCTCTCGCCCGCCAGCGCCTGCCGGATGGCCTCCTCCTCATGGCCGGTGACCACGAGCACCGGGTGCGCACCGCTCGCGGTGACGTTGGCGAGGGTGCGCGCGACCATCGCCTGGCCGTCCGGCAGCCGGGCCAGCAGCTTGTTGAGCGGGCCCATGCGGGTCGAGCGGCCGGCGGCGAGCACGATCGCGGCGATCGGCGTTCTCGCCCGCGGCGCCGCGCCGTAGCCCGGCGCCTCGGCGGCGGCGCGCGGCGCCGGGCGGCTTTCCATCTCCTTGAGCAGGCCGCCCGCACCCATCGCGGCGATCTCCGCCGGGCCGATCGGCTCGCTTGCGAAAATGCGGTCCAGCACCCAGTCGATGCCGTTGAGTTTCGGGCTGCGCGCGCAGCCGGGCAGCACGATGGCGGGCGTGCCGCCGATATGGCCGAAGCAGATGAGGTTGCCGGGATCGACCGGCATGCCGAAATGCGTGATCTCGCCGCCGGCGGCGACGATCGCGCGGGGGGCGACGTCCAGCCGGTCGGTCACGGCGGAGGCGCCCGAGATCAGCACGAGCCCGGCGCCGGCGTCGCGTAACGCATGGATGGCCGCGGTCAGCGGCGCGGCCTCGTGCGGGGTGGTGAGCGGTGCGAGCAGCGTGCCGCCATGCGCCTCGACCCGTGCTGCCGTCGCCTCGATCGTGTGGGTGAGGGCCGCCGGTTTCAGTTGCGGCAGGGTCGAGAGGATCAGGCCCACCGTCAGCGGGGCGAATGGCCTGACCCCGAGCGGGGTGCCCTCCGCGATCAGGCGGCGGGCCGCCTCCATGGCCGCGGCGCCGACCGCGAAGGGGATGATTTTCAGCGTCGCCACCATGTCGCCGGCTTCGACCACGCTGTAATCGGCGAGGGTGGCGAGCGTGATGGCTTCGTCGACGAGGTTGAGGTTTTGGATCAGCGCGGTATCCAGCCGCAGCAGGCCGCTGGTGGCGGCGAACAGATTGACGCGGCCGTGGACATCGGGCGAGCGCGTCAGATGCGGGCGGAGCAGCGCCTCTCCCAGCAGGGTCGCGGCCTCGCCCTCCGGTGTGTCGCCCGGCTCGAGGCGCGCGATCGTGACCTCCTCGTAGCCCGCATCCGCCAGCAGCGCGTAGGCGTAGGCATCGATCAGCGCGCCCTTGCGGAGCACGCGGTCGCGGGTTTGCAGGTTATGCGCGAGGATGCCGCCGCGCGCGCGCGCCAGCGGAACCCGGCCAAAGATCACGCGCGGGTGGCCCCGAGGCGGCCGCCGCGGCGGACCGCGACGATCTCCGCGATGACCGACAGGGCGATTTCGGGTGCGGAGACCGCGCCGATGTCGAGCCCGACCGGGCCACGGATGCGCGCGAGCGCGTCCTCGTCATGCCCGAGGGCGCGCAGGCGCTCGCGCCTCGCCGCGTGGGTTTTGCGCGAGCCGAGTGCCCCGATATAGAAGGCGTTCGAGTGCAGCGCCCGGTCCAGCGCCGGATCATCGAGTTTCGGGTCATGCGTGAGGGTGACGACGGCGGTGCGGATGTCGGGGGCGAGCGCATCCATCGCACTGTCCGGCCAGTCATTGCTGATCAAGGCACCTGGAAAACGCTCGGCATTGCCGAAGGCGGTCCGCGGGTCGACCAGCACGACCGCGAAGCCGGCCAGGCCGGCCACGGGGACGAGTGCCTGCGCGATGTGCACGGCGCCGATCAGGATCAGCCGAGGCGCGGGGTTGCGGGCCTCGATGAACCAGGGCGCGCCTTCGATGAGATGCGTGCCGGTTTTATCGGCGGCGAGGGCGGCGGCGGCGGCGTCGTTCAGCGCCGCCGGGGCGGCTCCGTCGGGCAGAACGAATTCAGCGCCATCCGTCAGCCGTTTGGCGAAGGCAACGCCGCACCTGGCGGCGGCGGCCTCCGCCAGCGCCGCGATGGTCGCGGATTTCACGCCAGCGCCTCGACGAACACCTTGACCTTGCCGCCGCAGGCAAGGCCGACTTCCCACGCCATCTCGTTGGTCACGCCGAAATCCAGCAGTGCTGGCGTGCCGGTGTCCAACGCCTGCAACGCGGCCTGCGCGACCGCGCCCTCGATGCAGCCGCCGCTGACGGAGCCCGCGATCTTGCCGGATCTGGTCACCGCCATGCGGCTGCCGGCCGGGCGCGGCGAGCTGCCCCAGGTCTCCGTGACGGTCGCGATCGCGACAGCCTCGCCCGCCTGCTCCCAGGCGGCGGCGATTGCCAGAACATCCTCGACATCATTCATAGCCGGTCCTTCCATTCGCGGTGCGCGGCCAGCCTGCGCGGCGGCGGCGCCGACAGGCTGGCGATCAGCGTTTTCAGGCTCGTCAGATTATGTACGGGCCGGAAATCATCAACATGGGGGAGCATGGCCCGCGCGCCCAGGGTTCTGGGCAAAAAACCTTCGTAGCGCAGCAGCGGGTTGAGCCAGATCAGCCGCCGGCAGGAGCGGTGCAGGCGGTCCATGGCGGGGCCAAGACCGGCCGCACCGTCGCGGTCCAGCCCGTCCGTCACCAGCAACACGATGGCGCCCTGGCCGAGCACGCGCCGGCCCCAGAGGCGGTTGAAATTTGCCAGAACCTCGCCGATGCGCGTGCCGCCGGACCAGTCCGGCACCGCGGCGGCGACCGCGGCCAAGGCGCGCTCGGGGTCGCGGTGACGGAGCGCGCGGGAGATGTTGGTGAGCCGCGTGCCGAACAGGAACACGCTGACGCGCCGCCGGTCCTGCGCCACGCCGTGCAGAAAATGCAGGAGCACCTGCGCGTAGCGCGTCATCGAGCCCGAGATGTCGCACAGCACGACGAGCGGCGGCGGGCGCGTCTGCCGGCGGCGGCGCGCGATGCTGACGATGTGCCCGCCGGTTTTTATCGCCGCACCCACCGTCCGGCCGAAATCCAGCCGCGCGCCCGAGGTGGCGGGCCGCCAGCGGCGGGTTGGGCGCTCATCCAGCGGCAGCCGCAGTTTTTGAAGCGCGGTCCTGGCGCCGGCGATGTCGGCGGCGCTCATCGCCGCAAAATCCATCTGCTGGAGCCGCTCGACGGCATTGAAGCTCATGGCGGCGTCGTCGCGCGTCGTCGGATCGCCGGCGCTGCCGGCACCCGCACCCCCCATCGCCTCGGCGAGGCGGCGCGCGCCGGGGGTGAACAAGGCGGGTTCGACGCCTGGCGGGCCGACCGCGGTCTCGACCGGCGCGCTCCAGAACAGCTCGAAGGCCTGGTCGAACAGCGCAAAATCGTCGCGGTGGCGGACCATGACGGCGCGCAGGGCCGCGTGGACCTGCGGGCGCGCGCGCAGATCGACCAGGGTCAGCGCCTCCGCCGCGAGCACGGCCGTGCCGGCGCCGACGGGCAGCCCGGCGCTGCGGAGCAGTTGCGCGAAACGCATGACGTTCCGCGCGAGCGCGCTCATGTACCCGCTGTCGCCTTGGCCTGCGCCACCAGCCCTGCCAACCCGGCCTCGCGCAGGATCTGCACATCGTCCTGGTATTTGAGCAGCACGCCGATCGTCTGCTCGACCGCGCCCGGCGTCAGCTCGTCATGGTCCAGTGCCGCCAGGGCCGCCGCCCAGTCGATCGTCTCCGCCACCCCCGGCAGCTTGAACATGTCGGTCTTGCGCACTGCCTGCACGAAGGCGACGACCTCCGCGTTCAGCCGTGCCGCGACACCGGGCGCCTTGCGGGCCAGGATCTCGAGCTCCCGCGCCGCATCCGGATAGTCCACCCACTGGTACAGGCAGCGCCGCCGGATCGCGTCATGCACCTCGCGCGTGCGGTTGGAGGTCAGCACCACGACAGGCTTCTCCGCCGCCCGGATGACGCCGAATTGCGGGATGCTCAGCTGGAAATCGCCCAGGAGCTCGAGCAGGAACGCCTCGAACGGCTCGTCCGCGCGGTCGAGCTCGTCGATCAGCAGGACCGCCGGCGGCAGATCTGGGTCGATCGCGTCCAGCAATGGCCGGGTCAGCAAATAGTCACGGGCGTAGATGTCGGGGGCCGTGCCGGTGCTGCTTTCGGCGAGGCGGATCGCCATCAGCTGGCGCGCATAGTCCCATTCATAGGCGGCGGCGGCGAGATCGAGCCCGTCATAGCATTGCAGCCGCACCAGCCGGCGCCCCAGCCCTGCCGCCAGCACGCGCGCGATCTCGGTCTTGCCGGTGCCGGGCTCGCCTTCGAGGAACAGCGGCCGCTGCATCGCCAGAGCGAGATACACGGTCGTGCTGAGCTGGGTGTCGGCGATGTAGCCCTGGGCGGCGAGCAGCGATGCGGTGTCCGCGACCCCCGCCGGGCGCATCAGAGGAAGAATTTGGCGAGCGTGATGCCGACCGCGATGGCGGCCACGCCGGCTGCGATGATCACGCCCAGCGGCAGCCCGAAATAATGCGGGTTGCTCGAATCATGGTCGTGATCCTCGTGCGGGAGCGCGTAGACCGGTGCGGCGGCGACGGGTTCGGGCGCTTTGGGCGCGACGAGCTCGGCGAATTTCGTGAAGAACGCCTCGGCGTATTGTTTGGCCGTCGAGTCGATCAGCCGGGCGCCGAGCTGCGCCATCTTGCCGCCGATCTGGGCGCTGACCGTGTAGCTCAGTTTCGTGGCGCCCGCGTCATCGAGCAGCTTCACCGCGGCGCCGCCTTTGGCGAAACCGGCAACCCCGCCTTGGCCCTCGCCGGAAATCGTGTATCCGTTAGGCGGATCGAGGTCGGAGAGCAGCACCTTGCCGGTGAAGCGCGCCGAAATAGGCCCCAGTTTGACGGCAACGACGGCGGAAAAATCCGTGTCGGAGGTTTTGGTGATGGATTCGCAGCCGGGAATGCAGGATTTCAGGATTTCCGGGTCGTTGAGGGCCGTCCACACGGTCTCCTTCGGCGCCTCGATCAGCCGATCACCTGACATCTCCATATAAACCGGGCTCCTGAATGCTTTTCCCTAACGTATCGGTGTTGGGCTGATGGGGCAACTCGCGGCCGCCGTGCAGGC